>Ga0307513_10001633_pt1 | contig 32113 bp, 30 predicted proteins | sample 15_EM_MG_FD_202174 | JGI IMG/M metagenome (GOLD analysis project Ga0307513, IMG submission 202174) | Populus trichocarpa ectomycorrhiza microbial communities from riparian zone in the Pacific Northwest, United States - 15_EM | ecosystem: Host-associated > Plants > Roots > Unclassified | place... | reverse complement strand
ATCCACTGCTCACGTGCCTGTGCTACGTTTGCCGGCGTTCTGAAGTTCGGGAAGGGGAGAGGGCCACTGTCGACTGCCGCGTCATCCGTGCTGCCCCCGGTTCTCCTGATCGCCGGAGAACGCCTGGCACGCTATGGGTTCGGCGACGGCCATCCGTTCGGACCTGATCGCCACGCCGCGTTCTTCGCCGAATTCTCCGCGCGCGGACTCGACAAGCGCGTGCGCATCATGGAAACGCGCAGCGCGACGCGCGAGGAATTGCAATCCTTTCACACGCCGCAGTACCTCGACCTGGTGGCGAAGGCGTCGATCACCGGCGAGGGCTATCTGGATGCGGGCGACACTCCAGCCTGGAAGGGAGTTTACGAAGCCGCCGCCGACGTCGTCGGCGCAACCCTGCTGGCGTCTGAACAGATCATGGCCGGCAAGGCGCGCCGTGCCTTCATTCCGATCGCTGGTTTGCACCACGCCGCCCGCGGCACCGCCGCCGGTTTCTGTGTGTTCAACGACTGTGGTGTCACCGTGGAAATGCTGCGCCGGAATCATGGGTTGAAGCGCATCGCGTACGTCGATATCGACGCACACCACGGCGATGGCATGTACTACGGCTTCGAAAGCGACCCGGACCTCATCTTTGCCGACATCCATGAAGACGGCCGTCACCTGTATCCGGGAACGGGTAGCGAGGAGGAGACCGGCCGCGGCGCGGCGGCGGGTACCAAGCTCAATATCCCGGTGCCGCCCGGAGCCGACGACAAGGTGTTCGCCGCCGAGTGGCCGCGCGTGCTCGCTCATCTGCGCAAGTTCAAGCCGGAATTCATCCTGCTGCAGGCCGGTGCCGACAGCGTCGAGGGCGACCCGATCACTCACATGCGGTTCACCGCGGAAACGCATACCCGCGCGGCGCGCGACCTCGCGGCGCTGGCCGAGGAGTTGGGTCACGGGCGGGTGATCGGCACGGGCGGTGGCGGGTACAACCGCATCAATCTCGCGCAGGCCTGGTCGGGAGTCGTGGAGGGATTGTTGGACGTGGAAGTGGTGCCGGGAAGGGGTTCTCGGGGTTAGCGCGCCGCGCAGAACTACCAATCCCGTAGCGCCCCACGCGATAACCCCGAGAACCCCTTCCCGGCACCGCTCTCCGGTACAATTCGCGGCCCCCGGAAGCCGACCGTGCGAGGCCCTTTCAATGTTCCGTACCGCTATGACCATCGGTGGTTTCGACCCCGAGCTCGATGCCGCTCTCAAGAGCGAACGCCAGCGCCAGGAAGATCACATCGAGCTGATCGCCTCGGAGAACTACGCCAGCCCGCGCGTCCTTGAAGCGCAGGGCACGGTGCTCACCAACAAATACGCGGAAGGTTATCCGGGCAAGCGCTACTACGGCGGCTGCGAGTTCGTGGACATCGCCGAACAGCTCGCCATCGATCGCGCCAAAAAACTCTTCGGGGCCGACTACGCCAACGTGCAGCCGCATTCCGGTTCGCAGGCCAATGCCGCCGCCTATCTCGCGTTGATCAATCCAGGTGACACCATCCTCGGCATGAGCCTCGATCATGGCGGTCATCTCACGCACGGCGCGAAGGTCAACTTCTCAGGAAAACTTTTCCGGGCCGTGCAGTACGGCATTCGCGCCGACAACGGCGAGATCGACTACGACGCGTTGGCGGCCCAGGCGCTCGCCGAGAAACCGAAGATGGTCATCGCCGGATTTTCGGCGTACTCACGGGTGCTCGACTTCAAGCGCTTCCGCGAGATCGCGGATTCCGTCGGCGCGTACCTCATGGTCGACATGGCGCACGTCGCCGGTCTCGTGGCCGCCGGCGTGTATCCGAATCCGGTTCCCTACGCGGACGTGGTCACCACCACGACGCACAAGACGCTGCGCGGTCCGCGCGGCGGATTGATCCTCGCGCGGGCGAATGATTTGCTGACGAAGAAATTCAATTCGCTGGTATTCCCGGGCACGCAGGGTGGTCCGCTCATGCATGTCATCGCCGCGAAAGCCGTCGCATTTCTCGAAGCGATGCAGCCCGAGTTCAAGGATTACCAGAAGCAGGTGGTCGCGAACGCGCGCGCGATGGCGACGCGCCTGCAGAAGCGTAGCTACAAGATCGTGTGTGGTGGGACCGACAACCACCTGTTCCTGCTCGACCTGTCCGACAAGGAGATCACCGGCAAGGACGCGGATGCGGCGCTCGGCAAGGCGCACATCACCGTCAACAAGAATGCGGTCCCCAACGATCCGCGCCCGCCGATGATCACCAGCGGCATCCGCATCGGCACGCCGGCCGGCACCACGCGTGGATTCAAGGAACGCGAGTTCGAGCAGATCGCCGACTGGATCGCCGACGTGCTCGACGCCAACGGCAGCGAAGCGGCCATCGACAAGGCGCGCGCGGCGGCGACCGAGCTGTGCCGGCGTTACCCGGTGTACGGCCCATGAAGACTAGTCCATGCACTGTCCCTTCTGCGCGCACGACGACACCAAGGTAAACGACTCGCGCCTCGCGGCCGAAGGCACGCAGATTCGCCGCCGGCGCGAGTGCCTGGCCTGTGGCGAGCGTTTCACCACGTTCGAAACGGCCGAGCTCGTCATGCCACTCGTGGTGAAACAGGACCAGCGTCGCGTACCGTTCGACGAGAACAAGCTTCGCGGCGGTTTGCACAAAGCGCTCGAAAAGCGCCCGGTGAGCCGCGAATCGGTGGAAGAGGCCGTGGGACACATCACCCGCAAATTACGCAGCCTGGGTGAGCGCGAAGTCACTTCGCGCCAGATCGGCGAGATCGTCATGGAAGAACTGCACAAGCTCGATGAAGTGGCCTACGTGCGATATGCCTCGGTGTACCGCCATTTCCAGGATGTCGAAGCCTTCCGCGAAGAGGTGGATCGCCTGCGGCACCGGCGCGGCAAGGCGCCGAGCGAAGACCAGCTCTCGTTGTTGCCCGGCGAGGTTCCGCCGAAGAAATCCGGGAAGGAGCGCAAATGAAATTCAGTGCATTCGATGAGGCCGCGATGCGCCGCGCGCTCGAGCTCGCGAAGCGCGGCTTGTACAGCACGCAGCCGAACCCGCGCGTGGGCGCGGTGCTGGCGCGCGACGAGGAAATCGTCGGCGAGGGCTGGCACGAGCGCGCCGGCGAGCCGCACGCCGAGCCCATCGCCATCCGCGCCGCGGGCGAACGCGCGCGTGGCGCCACGGCATACGTGACGCTCGAGCCCTGCAGTCATCACGGGCGCACGCCGCCCTGCGTGGATGTGTTGCTGGCCGCCGGCGTGCGTCGCGTGGTGTACGCGATCGGCGACCCGAATCCGCGTGTGAATGGCGCGGGCGCGAAGCGGCTGAAGGAAGCCGGAGTCATCGTCCAGTCGGGCCTGATGAAAGCCGACGCCGAGACGCTCAACGCCGGCTTCCTGATGCGCATGCGTCAGCGCCGCCCGTTCGTTCGCCTGAAGTCGGCCGCGAGCCTCGATGGACGCATCGCGCTCGCCAACGGCAAGAGCAAGTGGATCACGAGCGAAGCCGCGCGCGCCGACGTGCAGCACTGGCGTGCGCAAAGCGGCGCCGTGCTCACCAGCGCGGCGACGGTGCTCGCGGACGATCCGCGGCTCGACGTGCGCATCGAGACACCGCGTCAACCGATGCGCGTGGTGCTCGACCGGCGGCGCGTGCTGAAAAAGAGCGCGCGAGTTCTGGCGGCGCCCGGTGACGTGCTGGTGTTCGCCGCGCCGAGCGCGACCCGCAAGGTGGGTCCGAGCGACGAGCGGCTGGGCAACGCGCGAGTCGAGCGCATCCGTACGCGTCGCGCGCATCTCGATCTCGCCGCGGTTCTCGGGCGCCTGGCGGAACTGGAAGTGAACGACGTGCTGGTGGAAGCGGGGTCGCGCCTGGCGGGGGCGCTGTTCGCCGCCGGATTCGTGGACGAGTGGCTGCTGTACGTCGCGCCGAAGTTGTTAGGCAAGGACGCGCGCCCCATGGCCGCGCTCGCGCGCCTCACGAGGCTCGAGGCCGCGCCGGAATTCGAACTGCTCGAATCGACGGCGGTCGGGCCTGATCTGCGCCTGCGGCTTCGACCGGTGAAGAAGGAAAAGTAATGTTCACAGGTATCGTGCAGGAAATCGGCGCACTCCGGCGCATCGAGGCGCGCGCTGGCGCAGGTTCGGCGGAGGATCGCCGCATCGAGGTGGAGTTTTCGAACCTCGCGCGCGACCGGCTCAATCTCGGCGACAGTGTCTGCGTGGATGGCGTGTGCCTCACCGTGGCGGCGCTCGACGCTGGCGGTTTCCACGCCGACGTATCGGGAGAAACGCTGCGCGTGACGACCTTGGGTCTCAAACAGGCCGGCGCGCGCGTGAATCTCGAGCCCGCATTGCGCGTGGGCGATGGTCTTGGCGGGCACTGGGTGTCCGGCCACGTCGACGGCATTGCCGAGGTCGTGGCCACTTCGAAGGATGCGCGTTCGCTGCGCGTGGATTTCTCGGCACCGAAGGCGCTGGCGAGGTACATCGCGCGCAAGGGCTCGGTGACGCTCGATGGCGTGAGCCTCACCGTGAACGACGTCGACGGCGTAGAGTTCACCGTGAATCTCATCCCGCACACTCTCGAATCCACCACGCTCGGCACGCTCGCGGCTGGCGTGCGCGTCAACCTGGAAATCGACCTGCTGGCTCGTTACGTCGAGCGGCTTACGGAAAACAAATGAAGCCGCTCAACAGCATCGAGGAAATTCTCGCCGACATCGCCGCCGGACGAATGGTGGTGATCATGGACGACGAGGATCGCGAAAACGAAGGCGACCTCGTCATGGCGGCGCAGAAGGTCGCTGCGACCGACATCAATTTCATGGCACGCTTCGGCCGCGGGCTCATTTGCCTCACGCTCACGGCCGAACGCTGCAAGCAGCTGCGTCTGCCGCTCATGGTCAGCGAGACGCATCGCGAACACCGCACCAACTTCACGCTGTCCATCGAGGCGGCTGAAGGGGTGACCACCGGAATCTCGGCGCACGATCGCGCGCACACGGTCGTCACGGCGGTGAAGCCGAACGCGCGGCCCGAAGATCTGCGTCAGCCGGGACATATCTTTCCCGTGATGGCGCAACCCGGCGGCGTGTTGACGCGCGCCGGTCACACCGAGGCGGGCTGCGACCTGGCGCGCCTCGCGGGGCTGGACCCATCCGCGGTGATCGTCGAGATCATGAACGACGACGGCACGATGGCGCGCCGCCCGGACCTCGAAGCCTTCGCCGGCCAGCACAAGCTCAAGATAGGCACCATCGCCGATCTCATTCGCCATCGCCTGCGCCTGGAGCGCTCGGTGGAACGCATCGCCGAGCAGCAGGTGGACACCGAGTTCGGCGAATTCAAGTTGTTAGCCTACGAGGACCACGTACATCGCGACGTGCACCTGGCGCTGGTGCGCGGCACGCTCGACGCGGCGAAGCCACCGCTGGTGCGCGTCCATCCCATCGACACCTTGTCGGACCTCGTTGGCGTGCGCGGACTCGGCCGCACCTGGACACTGCGCGAAGCCATGCAGCGAATCGCCGAAGTCGGAACCGGCATCGTCATCGTGCTGCGCGATCACACCACGCCGCGCGAGCTGGCGGACGCGGTGAGCGCCCTCGGCCAGCGCGCTGGACACGTCGCCGCCGCGCACGCCGCGCCACAAGTGTTGCGCACCTACGGAATCGGCGCGCAGATCCTCAAGGACCTCGGCGTTACGCGCATGCAGGTCCTGTCCGCGCCCAAGCAACTGCAGGGCATCTCGGCCTTCGGGCTCGAGATCACCGGCTACGTCGCCGAGTGATGCCCGTTATACTCCCGCGCCCATGACCGGCTCCCTCACTGGCAACATCCGACTCGACGCGCGCCAGCGCCGCGTCGTCATCATCGCCGCTCGTTTCAACGCCTCGCTGGTCGACCAGCTGGTCGACGGCGCCACGCGGGCCTGGTCGGAACACGGTGGCGATCCGGCGCGCCTGCTGCTCGAGCGCGTGCCGGGCGCGTTCGAACTGCCGCTGGCCGCCAAGATGTTCGCCGCCAGTGGCGGCGTGGATGCGGTGATCGCGCTGGGTTGCGTAATTCGCGGTGACACACCGCATTTCGACTTCGTCGCCGGCGAATGCGCTCGCGGGCTCATGGATGCCAGCCTCGCCACCGGCGTGCCGGTGATCTTCGGCGTGCTCACCACCGAAACACTGGTGCAAGCCGAAGAGCGTGCCGACATCGGACGCATGAACAAGGGGCGCGAATCGATGGAGGCCGCGCTCGAAATGATCCAACTACTGGCGCCGCCGCCGCGCACATCGCGCGCGAGGAAGCGTCGATGACGCGTGGCGTGCGGTTCAATCCGGCATCGGCGCGCCGCGCCGTGGCGCGGAAGCTGGCGATGCAGGCGCTGTATCGCTGGCAACTCAACGCCGCGCCGTGGCAGGACGTGCTCAACGAGTTCGCCGCGGAAGAGGACATGCGCAAGGCCGATCGAGGCTACTTCAACCAGCTGGTCACGGATGTCTGCGGCGGCAGTGAGGCGCTCGATAGCGCGCTCGCCGGCTGGATGGATCGCAAACCCACCGAGCTCGATCCGGTCGAGCGCGCGGTGCTCTGGGTGGGCGCGCATGAGTTGCGCTCGGCGCCCGATGTGCCGTATCGCGTGGTGATCAACGAGGCGGTCGGGCTCGCCAAGCGGTTTGGCGCGACCGACAGCCACAAGTTCGTCAATGCGGTGCTCGATGCGGGTGCGAAAGAGTTGCGGCCGCACGAGCACTAGTCAGGCGCTGCGCGCCACTTTTAACGTCGGCGAAGCGCCGCCGTACGTGAAATGTTTATGGCCCAGTCTGAATTCGAACTCATCGGCAAATACTTCACGCGTCTCGGGGCGGAGCGCTCCGACGTGCGCATCGGCGTGGGCGATGACGGCGCGGTGCTCATGCCACCGTCGTCACGCGAGCTGGTGGTGGTCACCGATACGCTGGTGGAAGGCGTGCACTTTCCGGCGAAATCCGCGGCGGCTTCCATTGGCCACCGCGCATTCGCCGTCAATCTGTCCGATCTGGCCGCCATGGGCGCGGAACCGGCATGGGGTCTGCTCGCGCTGACGCTGCCCGATTCCGATGAAGCGTGGCTGGCGCAATTCGCGCGCGCCGCCGGCGACCTGTGCCGCAAGCATGGCGTGGCGCTCGTGGGCGGCGATACGACGCGCGGGCCGCTCGCGATCACGGTCACGATGATTGGCATCGTGCCCATTGGTGTCGCGCTCGAACGCAAGGGCGGGCAGGCCGGGGACGCGATTTTTGTCACCGGTTCGCCGGGCGATGCGGCCGCCGGCCTCGCACTTGAACAGAACCGGTTGCACGTGACCGATCCGATGTCCGCGCAGATTCTTCGCGATCGTTTCCTGTTCCCCACGCCGCGCTGCGATATCGGCGTTGCCTTGCGAGGTCTCGCCAGTGCCTGCATCGATGTTTCCGACGGTCTGGGCGGCGACCTGGAGAAGCTGTGTGCCGCAAGCGGTTGTGGGGCTGAAGTCGATGCGGCGGCGCTTCCGGTCTCGGAATCCTTGCTAGGCGCCGTGGGTCGAGAGCTGGCGCGCGAATACGCGCTCACCGGAGGCGATGACTATGAATTGCTGTTCACGGTGCCCCTGGCGCGGCTCGGCGCCATGACCAACGCGGTCGCGCGTGGATTAGGGCCGTTGACGAGAATCGGCAGCCTCGTGTCTGGAAATGGCGTCCGGGTGTCCGCGCGCGGTGGTGTGATGCAGTTCTCGGGAGCTGGTTTCGACCACTTCGCGCGCTAGGTTCTTGTAGGCGGTTGCGACGCCACCAGTGATCCGGGAAACGGGTCACACCCCATGCGCCCGAGCGGCCGTATTCTGCCGACATCTTTACATGGGACAGCGCGGTCCGGGGAAGCCTGTGCCGACGCAATGCTTACGTCGCTAACACGATGACGCTGCAAGCTACAACGACTGGTACCGACGCTCAGGCGCAGAAGATCCTCGAGAACCGCAACGTTCCGGATCGGGTCGGTAAATATGTAATCATCAATGAGGTCGGCCGGGGTTCCACCGGTACCGTGTATCTCTCGCACGATTCCTATTACGGCCGCGACGTCGCGATCAAGGTCTACAACCTCGACCAGGATCCGACCGACGAGCGCGCCAAGATCGCCCGCAAGATGTTCCTGTCGGAAGCGCACATGGTCGGCATGCTCCAGCATCCGCACATCCTTCCCATCTACGATGCCGGCGAAGAGAACGGCCGCTGCTACATCGTCACCGAGCACGTGCACGGCGCGCGCACTTTGTCGGCCTATTGCCGGCCCGACAACCTGCTGCGCATCGACGATGTCGTCGAGATCATGTTCAAGTGCGCCAAGGCGCTGCACTACGCTCATACGCGCGGAGTCATTCACCGCGACATCAAGCCGTCGAACCTCATGCTCACGCAGGATTCAGACGTGCGCATCATCGACTTCGGCATCGCGCTGGTGGCGGACTCGGAGATTTCGCGCATCGAAGGCATCGCCGGCAGTCCTTCCTACATGTCACCGGAGCAGGTGCAGAGTCTCGAGCTCACGCATCATTCGGACCTGTATTCGCTCGGCGCGGTGATGTACGAATTACTCACCGGTGTTCGCCCGTTCCGTGCCGGCAACCTCGTGAAGCTGTTGCACCAGATCGTCTACGCGACGCCGCCGCCGATTCACACGCTGCGCAAGGACGTGCCCGAGGAGCTCGAAGAGATCGTGGCGACGGCCATGCTCAAGGCGCCCGACAAGCGGCAGAAGTCAGGCGCCGATTTCGCGGCCGAACTCACGCGCGTGCATCAGCGGCTGCGCGAACAGAACGCACGCATCGACCAGCAGGAGCAGTTCGACGTATTGCGGCGCCTGCGCTTCTTCCACGAGTTCTCCCACGCGGAAATCTGGGAGGTGCTGCGCGCCAGCGCCATGCAGGACTATCCGGCGGGCGAGGAGATCGTCAAGGAAGGCGAGATGGACGACCGCTTCTACATTCTGGTCAACGGCCGGTGCCTCGTTGAGCGCCACGGAAAGACCCTGGGCGCGATCGACAGCGGTGACTGTTTCGGTGAGACCAGCTACGTGCGCGGCGCGCGACGCACCGCGACGATCAAGGCGGAGACCACCGTCTCCGTGCTGCGCGTGAGCTCGACGCTGCTCGAGCAGGTGTCCGCGGCCTGCCAGCTGCGGTTCAACCGCGTGTTCCTGCGCGCCCTGATCGGGCGCCTTCAAGGCAACGACCAACCGTTGGAATAACGATCTTCGCGTAGTGGCCGTAGGCCTCAATGCGTGATCTCTTCGAAGCCGAACTTGCGCCACGTCGCACGCGCCTTCTCGCCCGCGAGGAACGCGACGAATGCAGCCGCCTCGGGCTTCGCGGCGCTGAGCGCCGCGGCCGGGTAGGTGATGGGGGCATGAGTATTCGCGGGAAAGATGTCGACGACGCGGACCTTCGAATCGACGGCCGCATCGGTGGCATAGGCGATTCCCAACGGAACCTCGCCGCGCGACACGAACATCATGGCACTGCGTACGTTGTCGGCACGGACCAGGCGATCCGCGACTTCATCCCAGACGCCAAGTGTCGTGAGCGCCGAGCGCGCATAGCGGCCCACGGGCACCGTGTCGGGGTCGCCCGTTGCCAGCCGCCCTTTGCCGAGCGCGTCGGCCAGTTTGAAACCCGGCTCGATTTTCAGCTTCACCGGGCTGTCCGCGGGCGCGATGAGCACCAGACGGTTGCCGACGAGGTTGCGGCGCGACGCCTTGTCGATGAGGTTGCGCGCCTGCAGATAGTCCATCCATTCCTGGTCGGCGGAGATGAAGACATCCGCGGTCCCGCCGGCCTCGATCTGCCGCGCGAGCACCGAGCTCGCGGCGAACGACAGCTTGCCGTGCACACCCGAGGTCTTCTCCCAGTCTGCGGAAAGCTCACCGAGCACATTGGTGAGCGATGCGGCTGCCAGCACCAGGAGTTCGGGTTTCTTCGGCTCCTCGGCCACGGCGATGCCGCCAAAGGCGAGGATCAGCGCGCAAACGGCGAGCGGACGCTGCAGACGTACGAGGAATTTCATGATGGCTACGCGCTCTCAATTCGGTTGTGTTTCAATTCCGCTATATACCGTCAAGCATTACGGTACGGAGGGAGTCTACCGATGAATCGACTACGCTTCACGGCGGCATGCGCGGCGCTGCTTGGTTTGTGCATGGCCGCGAACGCCATGGCGCACGACCCGCCGGATGCCGGGTGTGGCGCGTTCTCGCGCGACGTCGCGCAAGAGCTCGCCACCATGCGTCTGCCTGCCTTGCCCGAGAACGCGCAGTCGCACGGCTCGCTTCCACAACTGCTCATCGGCAAGCACTACGCGCTCAACCTCGTCGCACAGGATCAGCTGAAGTTTCGAGTGAAGCCTGGCCGCCAGACTCGTGTGGAATCGCCGCGGGGCGGCGCGTTTGAGTTCACGGTTCCCGCTGCGGGGCGTTATCGCGTGTCCATCACCTCGCGGCATTGGATAGACATCGTGGATGGTCAGACCGTCGTCGTCTCGCTCGAGCACTATGGCCCCGGCTGCGAGCTGGTACACAAGATCGTCGAGTTCGAGCTACCTGCCGGGCGACCGCTCACGTTGCAGCTGAGTGGACAGGACGACGCCATCATCGGGCTGGCGATTACCCCGGTGCCCTCGCCATGAGGCGCGCCTCGCCACGCCTGCGCATTCGCGTCGACCTCACGCCGGACTGTTCGATCGGTCCCGGCAAAGTAGCCTTGCTCGAGGCAATCGAACGCGAAGGGTCATTGTCGGTCGCGGCCCGCAGCATCGAGATGAGTTATCGGCGGGCATGGAACCTGCTCGACGACCTCAACCGATCATTTGCGCAGACGGTGGTGTCGACGGCCGTCGGGGGCGTGCAAGGGGGCGGTGCGCGCCTGACGGATTTCGGGCTGGCGCTGGTGAAGGCATTTCGTGCGCTCGAAGATGCGGCGTTGCCGCTCGCGCGGGCGCATCTGCGAAGGTTTTCCGCGACCGCCAGGAAGCGGCGCGCGGTTGCGAGGCCCCGGCCGGTGACCGGCCGCCTGCGCGCCGGAAGCCCCCAGCCTCGTCAATAGCGTCCGGTCAGCAGGTAACGCGCGGAAAATTCGAGCTTTGATTCGATCGCGAGCGCCGGCTCTCCCAGCAAAGCCACGCGCGCCGGCACGTCGCTGGTGACACGCAGCCACTCGAGTGCGAAACGCCAGTGCTCGCCGCGATCATATGAATACGCGAACGCCCACGCATGGCCGTCCTCGCTACCCGCGGCGGCGGGATCGCGCTGAAACCGCACCGCGAATCGATCGTAGCGCGCCGCCACCATGTGCGCGCCGGCGCGCCTGGCCAGCATTGCGGACTGTGAGTCGAATCGCCAGTCGAGCCAGAAGCCGCCGGGTGCGATGTAGGTGACGCCGTCGAGTGCTTGAATGATTGCCGTCCAGCCGCTGCCGGATTCGACCCGAAGTGCCGCGGCATCGAATTTCGTGAACCACGCGAAGTCACGTATCGAGTGCAGTTCGACCGTGGGATCCGCGCGGTTGTCGTAGTGCAGGAAGCTGAGGGCCGCGCGATCGAGATAGCGCGCCTGCGCGCCGACGTAAAAGCCGGGGCGGTTGTCGATCTCGTGGAACAGTTCTTTCTTCGCGAAGTCGGCGAAGGACTGCGGTGCGCCCACGCGCCCGAACAAGGTGGTCTGCCGATCGTGGAAGGTGAAGCCGTGCGCCCCGAGCATCGTGCCCGCCGGATCGTTCCAGCCAAACACGGCTGCACTGAGCTGCAGGTCGAAGTCATGGCCGGAGCGCGTGCCTAACCACTCGATCTGCCCCTCGATCCCCACCGTGCGGATTTCCTCGCCGATCCACGAGCTGATGGCCGATGGGGTGATGGTGTACGGCGTCTCCCATCCGCTGGCGCGATTCTCCAGTGACATCGGTGGATAGAAGGCGCCAAGCCGCACGCGGGTCTTCGTGCCGGCGCGAGGATACGGCTGGTATTCGACGTAGGCCTCGGTCAGATCGATGGGGTTCTTGTCGTCGGTATCCCAGGTCGATGCCTCGACGTGTGCCGAGAACACCTCGCCGAGCGGCTGGTTCCATGACGCGCGCAGCCGGCCGAGCTGAATTCCCTCATGGTCTTCATCGAAGCGAAGTTTGCCCTGGCCATTGTCCAGGAAGGACTCCCGACCATCGGAGCTGACCGCGCGCAGATCGAGCGCGAGTTCCCATTCCGCCGCGCGCGCGAGCGCCGGCGTGCCCGCGACGAGCGCGCACAACAGCAGCGCCCGCTTGTGGGTCAGTAATCCCATGAGTGTGGGCGTCCCGAGAGTGCCGCGGGGCGCAGGGCGTGCGTCAGCCGAAGCTCGACGATTTCGCGTTCGGCGCCCGCATGGACCACGCGCTCGATTTCCTGCGGCTCGTTGAGCAGGGGATGCCAGACCCGCAGACGGTACTGGCCGCTCGGCAGACTCGGCGCGAGCCATTCACCGCGGGCGTCCGTGCGTCCGAAAAACGGCGCGGCAGTCACGACGATGTAGGCGAGCATGTTGTCGTGAATGTTGCATCCCAGGGTGACCACGCCCGGGTGATCGAACACCACGGGTGGATAGGCCTTGCCGCGATACAGCGGCAACTGAAACTTGCGTGCACTCGAAAATGAATACACCTGGTGACTGATCGCGTCGCTGTTGGGGAACTGCACGCTCGAGTGCACCGGGATCACGAGGACATCCGGAACGAAGGCAAGATTCACCTGGTCCATGATCGCCGTCATGGGCGGCGCGGCCGGCAACGCCGGCGACTGGGGTTCGAGCGTGATGACTGCTCCCACGAGGGGTTTGTCGTCGCGCTGCCTGACCGAGGCGGTCAACGATCCAGCCCCCACGGCCGCGGCGCTGCTCGAGATCAGCGACGCGCACGCAGCTGCGTGCATCCAGCGAATCCAGGATGTTTTCGCGATGCGCGACATGTCACTCCATGAAACGGTCAGGCCCGGCTTGGCATTCGATCCCAAGCGGGCGGCATTTGCCTTAACGCACTTCTCGGGCTGGCCCGACCGTGACCGCGCGGCTCCCAAACTGTGACGCGGATCGCACCGCGTCCGCCAAACTACACGCCTTCGAGCTCCACGTCCTTGTCGCGCTCGATTTGCGCGTAGGCCGAGTGATTGTGGATCGACTCGAAGTTCTCCGACTCGACGATGTACGCCGCGATTCGCGATTCGTCATTGAGCCGCACGGCGACGTCACGGACCATATCTTCGACGAACTTCGGGTTGTCGTAGGCGCGCTCGGTTACGTACTTCTCGTCGGGGCGCTTGAGAATGCCGTACAACTCGCAGGAAGCTTCGCTCTCGGCGATTTCGATGAGCTCCTCGATCCACATGTGCTCGCGCAACCTGGCGGAAATGGTGATGTGCGAGCGCTGGTTGTGCGCGCCGCGCTCGGAAATCCTCTTCGAGCAAGGGCACAGGCTGGTGACCGGCACGATCACTTTCACCCACATCTGGGTATCACCCTTGACGCGTTTACCGATGAGGCAGGCGCGGTAGTCCATGTAGCTCTCGACGCCCGAGACCGGCGCCTTCTTCATGACGAAATAGGGGAACGACATTTCGATGTGGCCGGAGTCGGCCTCGAGACGTTCGGTCATCTCGGCGAGCAGACTGCCGAAGGACTCGACGGAAATCTCACGTTCGCGATGCAGGATCTCGACGAACCGTGACATGTGCGTGCCCTTGAAGTTGTGAGGCAGGTTCACGTACATGTTGAAATTAGCGACGGTGTGCTGCTCGCCCGCGGAACGGTCCTTCACCTTCACCGGGTGATTGATGTCCTTGATTCCGACCTGGTTGATCGGGAGCTGGCGAGTGTCGGCACGGCTCTGCACGTCTTCGACGGAGACGACGCGGGCCTGAGGGGCGGCGATGTTCATTAGGAAGCCTGGAAAGGTTACTCAGGAGGGCGCGCACAGTTTGCGGGCTTTCGCGGCCGGATCAACCCCTCGGAGGGGAGATACGAGCCTGAATCGGCCAACTGGCGCGTCGTTTGAAGCCTTATGCCCGTGACGCGGCGATCTTCGACACCGACAGGTGTTCCCACCAGCGTCTGACCGCAGCTTCGAGACTCGGGGTGTCGAGCTCGGCCTGGGCGAGGCAATCTTCGCGCGATCCATGTTCGACAAAGCGATCGGGAATGCCGAGCGTCAACGTGGGCATCGAGTTTGCGCACGCCGCGAGCAGCTCGATGACGGCGGAGCCCGCGCCACCGGCAACCGCGTTTTCTTCGATCGTGACGAGTGCGTTGTGACGTGCCGCGAGCCGCAACACGAGTTCTTCGTCGAGTGGTTTGACGAAGCGCATGTTGACCACGGTTGCATCGAGGCGTTCGCCGACGATTTCCGCCGGCCGGACCATGGCTCCGAAAGCGAGGATCAGCAGGCCGCTGTGACCTTCGCGGCGGACTTCCGCGCGGCCTACGGCAAGCGCTGTCATTTCCGCCACCGGCGTGACACCCGGACCCTGGCCGCGCGGATAGCGCACGGCCACGGGGCCGTTGATGGTGGTCGCCGTGAACAACATCTGCCGGCACTCGTTCTCATCGGCCGGGGCCATCACGGTGAGGTTCGGAATGCAGCGCAGGAAGGAATAATCGTAGCTGCCCTGGTGCGTGGCGCCGTCACCGCCGACGAGTCCAGCGCGGTCGAGGGCGAACAGGACCGGCAGATTCTGCAGCGCCACGTCGTGGATCAGCTGGTCGTAGGCGCGCTGCAGGAAGGTGGAGTAGATGGCCACGACGGGGCGCATGCCCTCGCAGGCGAGACCGGCCGCGAACGTGACCGCGTGTTGTTCGGCGATGGCCACATCGAAGTAGCGCTGTGGAAACTTCTTCGAGTACTCGACCAGCCCCGATCCCTCGCGCATTGCCGGAGTGATGCCGACGATGCGTGAATCACGTTGCGCCATGTCGCACAGCCACTGCCCAAACACCTGCGAGTAGGTAGGACCGCTGGCCTTTTCCTTGAAGATGGTGCCGCTCACCGGATCGAACGGACCCGGACCGTGCCACTTGATCGGATCTTTCTCGGCCGGGTCGTAACCCTTGCCCTTCTTGGTGACCACGTGCAGGAGCTGCGGTCCCTTGAGGTTGCGCATGTTGCGCAACGTGGTCACGAGCTCCTTGACGTCGTGGCCGTTCATCGGCCCGATGTAGTTGAAGCCGAGCTCCTCGAATATCGTGCCGGGCAATACCATGCCCTTCATCATTTCTTCCGAGCGGCGTGCCAGTTCCCACATCGTCGGCATCGGCTTCAGGATCTTCTTGCCGCCCGAGCGCAGCGTCGAATACATGCGGCCCGACAGCACCTTGGCAAAATAGTTAGACAGCGCGCCGACGTTTTCGGAGATCGACATGTCGTTGTCGTTGAGCACGACCAGCAGGTTGGTGTTGCGGCGAATGCCGGCGTTCAACAGCGCTTCCCAGGCCATGCCCGCGGTCATGGCGCCGTCGCCGATGATCGCGACCACCTTGCGATCGTCCTTCGCGAGCTCCGCGGCCACCGCCATGCCGAGCGCCGCGCTGATCGAGGTGCTCGAGTGGCCGACGCCGAACGTGTCGTATTCGCTCTCGGTGCGCGTCGGGAACGGCGCGAGGCCACCGTCCTGCTTGATGGTGTCGAGGCGGTCGCGGCGTCCGGTGAGCACCTTGTGCGGATATGCCTGGTGGCCCACGTCCCAGACCAGCCGGTCGCGCGGGGTGTCGAACACGTAGTGGAGCGCGACGGTGAGCTCGACGGTGCCGAGTCCCGCGGCGAAGTGGCCGCCACGCGTGGCGACGCTCTTGATCAGGTAGTCACGCAGCTGCGTGCAGATCTCGGCGAGGCGCGCTTCCGAGTGCGCGCGCAGATCGGAGGGTGAATTGAGCGTGCGCAATAGCGCGAAGGGATCCGGGGAGGTGGACATTGCGATTGAAGTTTACACGCGAGTCCGGCGGACTTCGGCCAATTCCTCAGTTGCCTCGCGCCACCAGGAAATTAGCGAATTCGGTGAGTGCAGCAAAGCGAGTGCCGAGCGGCGTGAGTGCAGCAATGGCGCGATCGCGCCGTGCCAGCGCCTGTTCGTGCGATTTCTCCAACCCGAGCACCGACGGATAGGTCGGTTTGACGCGATCGGCGTCGGCGCCCGCGCGCTTGCCGAGCGCGGTGGTGGTGCCTTCGACGTCGAGGATGTCGTCCTGGATCTGGAATGCGAGCCCGATCTCCGCGCCGAATTCGGCGAGCGCGGCGCGCTCCGATACGTCTTGGAGGCCCGCAGAAATGGCCCCCAGCAGCACGCTCGCCTGAATGAGCGCACCGGTTTTCTGGCGATGCATTCGTTCGAGCGACGCTTCGCTCAAGACTTGTTGGACTCCTTCGAGGTCGATTGCCTGACCGCCGGCCATGCCACGCGTGCCGATCGCATCGGCCAGGACTCGCAGCATTTCGAGACGTCCATGGGCGCTGATGGCCGCCGGCGCATGCGCGAGTACTTCGAAGGCACGAGCTTGCAGCGCGTCGCCTACCAGGATCGCCGTGGCCTCGTCGTAGGCGCGATGGCAGGTCGGTTTGCCGCGACGCAGGTCGTCATCGTCCATCGCGGGCAGATCGTCGTGGACGAGGCTATAGACGTGAATGAGCTCGACGGCCGCCGCGGCGGCGTCCAGCAGGTCGAGCGGCGCGCCCAGCGCTTCGCCGGTGGCGTACACCAGCACGGGGCGAACGCGCTTGCCGCCCGCGAGCGTGCTGTAGCGCATCGCCTCGAGCAGGCGCGGTGTGGCGGCGCCGTCGATCTCGAGCGCACGCGCGAGAACTCCCTCGATGCGCCGCTGATAGAGCGGAACGCGATCAGTCAGAAAACTTTGCGACGCGGGGCGCGCGACTTCAGCGATCGGCGTCATCGCCGTCATCTTCGCCGTCCGCGAACGGCTCGATCGATTCTTCGCCGTTGCGTGCCAGCAGAACTTCCACCTTCTGTTGTGCGGTGCGCAGCGCGGTTTGACATTGGCGCGTGAGCGCGACACCGCGCTCGAAAGTCTTGAGCGCTTCCTCGAGTGGTACGTCGCCCTGTTCGAGTTTCGCGACGAGGGCTTCGAGTTCGGCGAGCGATTGTTCGAAGTCTGGCAATTTTGATTTCGGTTTCACGCGCGCGACGTTAAACGTCACCGTGAGTGAGGGTCAAACGATTGATGAGTCCGATTGACGCCCGCGCCAGCGCGGCCGTAGAGTGCCGCCCTCTTAGAACAAGTCTAAATGAGAGCAGTTCTCGAATGGAAAACAGAAGGAGACAGCCGTGAATCTCAAAGGCAGCAAGACGGAAAAGAATCTGAAGGACGCATTCGCGGGCGAGTCGCAGGCGAATCGCCGTTATCTGTATTTCGCAGCCAAGGCGGACGTCGAGGGATACAACGATGTGTCCACCGTGTTCCGTTCAACCGCTGAAGGTGAGACCGGCCACGCGCATGGTCACCTCGAGTACCTCGAAACGGTGGGCGATCCGGCCACGGGTCTGCCGATCGGCGAGACCAAGAACAATCTGAAGGCGGCGATCGCCGGCGAGACGCACGAGTACAGCGACATGTATCCGGGCATGGCGAAGCAGGCGCGCGAAGAGGGATTTTCCGAGATCGCCGACTGGTTCGAAACGCTGGCGAAGGCTGAACGCTCGCACGCCAATCGCTTCCAGAAAGCCCTGGATACGCTCTGACAGCGCATCCGGGGTGAGCGTCTCAGATACCGGCATACGCGAGGGCAACCTCCAGCCGCCCTCGCGTCATCCGCTCGACTGGCGGAGCACTGAATTTGTCGACGAAGCCGCGCTCGAGAAAGAACTCGAGCGCGTCTTCGACATCTGCCACGGCTGCCGTCGCTGCTTCAGCCTCTGCCAGTCGTTTCCAACGTTGTTTGATGCGATCGACGCCAGCGCCACGCTCGAGCTCGATGGCGTCGACAAGAAGGTCTATTGGGACGTCGTCGACAACTGTTATCTGTGTGACATGTGCTTCATGACGAAGTGTCCGTATGTTCCGCCGCATCCGTGGAATGTCGACTTCCCGCATCTCATGCTTCGCGCCAAGCACGTGCAGCACCGCAAAGGTGAGCACAGTTTCCGCGACAAACTACTGTCCAACACGCGCGGCCTTGGCCGCATCGCCGGCATTCCGGTGGTCGCGGAAATCGTCAATGCGGTGAACGGAACCAAGGCCGGCCGCAAGTTGCTCGAGGCGACCCTGGGCGTCGATGCCACGGCGCCCATCCCGAAGTTTCACTCCAGGACCGGCAGCTCGCGCGCCCGCAAGCTCGCAAAAGCTTCCGGTGCAGTCACGCCTTCGGCGGAAACCCGCGGCAAGGTCGCGCTATTCGTCACCTGCTACGGCGATCGCAACGAACCGCACTTGCCCGAAGACCTGACCGCGGTCTTCGAGCACAACGGCATTCCGGTCAAGGTCGTGGGCAAGGAGAAATGCTGTGGCATGCCCAAGCTCGAGCTCGGCGATCTCGAGACGGTCGCCAAGTACAAGGACTTCAACATCCCGCAGCTGAAGCAGCTCATCGACGACGGTTACGACATCGTCGCGCCGATTCCGTCGTGCGTGCTCATGTTCAAGCAGGAGCTGCCGCTCATGTTCCCCGAAGACGCCGACGTGCAGGCGGTGAAGGCGCGCATCTTCGATCCGTTCGAGTACCTGATGCTTCGCCACAAGGCCGGACTGCTGCGCACCGACTTCACGCAGAAGTTGGGCAAGGTCAGCTACCACGTTCCGTGTCACCTGCGCGTGCAGAACATCGGTTTGAAGACGCGCGACGTGCTCAGGCTCGTGCCCGAGACCACCGTCGACGTCATCGAGCGCTGCTCCGGCCACAACGGCACCTATGCCGTGAAGAAGGAATATCGTGCCGCGTCGGTCAAGATCGGCAGACCGGTCATGACGAGAGTGGAACAGGCGAAGGCGGATCACTACTCGAGCGACTGTCCGATGGCGGGGCATCAGATTGAGAGCGGCCTGGCCGCCGGCGAGAATGGCGCGCCGCGCGAGCCCGAGCATCCGATGACGCTGGTCCGCAAGGCCTACGGGCTTTGACGCAAGCGATGCAGAAGCTGGCTCAATCGGATCTTTTCTCGCTGGAGCGTTACTCGCGCGAACGCGCGGACTTTCGCGCGCGCGTGATCGCGCACAAGCGCAATCGTCAGGTGACTGTCGGCCCGAACACCCTGTGGCTGTTCGAAGACCGGCTCACGGTGCAGTACCAGGTCCAGGAGATGTTGCGCACCGAACGAATTTTCGAAGCCGACGGGATCGCCGACGAACTCGCGGCCTACAACCCGCTGATTCCGGACGGCAGCAACTGGAAGGTCACGTTCCTCATCGAATACCCGGACCCCGAGGTGCGCCGCGTACAGCTCGAACGCCTGAAGGGAGTCGAAGACCGCTGCTGGGTGCAGGTTGCCGGATTCGATCGCGTATTCGCGATCGCCGACGAAGACCTGGAGCGTGAAAACGAGGTGAAGACCTCGGCGGTACATTTCCTGCGCTTTGAACTCGACGCCGGCATGGCGGCAAAGCTCAAGAGTGGCGCCGCGCTATCCATCGGCATCGACCATCCTAACTACCAGCACCAGATTTCGCCCGCGGCCGACAATATCCGCGCCGCGCTGGTCGCAGACCTCAGCTAGGTCGGTGCCGGGCTTGCCCGGCACCGACCCGCACGATTACTCGCGCCCGATGCTCTTCGAGGCGTTCTTTTCCTTGTCCCACTGAATTGCCGCGTACACCAGGTTGGCGAAACCCACGGCTGCGGGGATCAGCCCGAACAACGCACCGTCATCGCCACCGACCCTGTCGATGGCGAAATAGAGGATGACTCCGATGAGCACCAGCATGATGCCGCTGCGCAGCGACTTGGCGGCCGATGCAGTTGATGGTCCATTGCTCATCCCCACGAGATTCGGCGGCAGAGCCGGCAGCTCGATACCTTTTTCGAGGGCATGCATGCGCTCACGATGGTTCTGTTCCAGCAACTGCGCCTTGCGCTTGTGCTCGGACCAGATCGATACGATGGCCACGCCGATTCCCATGACGATGGCCACGATCGGAATAAAAACGCCAATGACTCCAGGATCCATGATCAATTACTCCAGTAAAGCTGCGAACGAGCTTGATACTCGCGAGCCATCAATCCGGTTGCAGCACTGCCATGCAACCGGCTATACGCCTGGGCAGTATCAAAGGTGTGCAGGCAGCAGTAAACATGAATTCGGGTGCCCGGACGCCGATTCCGGCCCCATCGGCGGCCATGGAACGCGACGCGGATCTGCTCGCAGCCCTGGCCCGTGGGGATCGGCATACCGTGCTCCAGGGCCTCATGGAGCGCTATCGGCAAAAGGTGATGCACCTGGCTTTGTCGATCCTGCGCGATCCGGCGCTCGCTGAAGACATGTCGCAGACGGTTTTCGTGAAGGCCTGGCAGGCATTGCCCAAATTCGATGGGCGCGCGGCGCTATCGACCTGGCTCTACACCATTACGCGCAACACCTGCCTGACGGCCGTGGCGCGTGAAAGACGCCTGGTGCCGCTCGAGGATTTTCAGGAAGCCGCGGATGACGACGGCGATCCCCTGCTGTTTGGCCGGGGACAGGCCGGCGCCGAAACGGCTGGCCAGGCGGCCGCGGAGTATGACGTTGCCCGGTTGCTCGAGCAGCTGCCGGAACCCTATCGCCGGGTGGTGGTCCTCTTTTATCTGGAAGATCGCAGCTGTGAAGAAGTCGGCGAGCTTCTGTCGATGCCCACGGGTACAGTGAAGGCGCTGTTGCACCGGGGCCGCAAGAAACTCGCTGCGTTGGCGGGCGAGCCGGAGATGCAGTCATGACGAACAAACTCGACATCGAAACCAGACTCGATCGTTCGCTGCGGCACCAGGTGGCGGCACCGCCTCTCGACGGACGCTTCGATGCCGCCGTGTGGGCGCGCATCGCGGCCGAAGAGCGGAGTGCGCCGCGGGCGGTACTGCGAGCGGATGCTGTTCCCGAATCGGCACGCTGGATGTTCATCACCAATGTTCTCGGACTGTCGATCGCCGCATTGCTGGTGGTGATTTTCGGGCTGAAAGCTTTCGGTGGTGTCGAGGTGAGTGTTTCGGTTCCGGAGATCGCACCTGCCACGATGCAGGAAATCATCGGGCTGTCGGTCAAGGTGGTGACGGTCCTAGCACTCGTGTTCGGCCTCATGTTCACGCCGATCGGTCGACGCCTGCGCGCCGAACTCACCTGATCGCGCCGAGTGCGCGCCTCTTCAGGCGCGCCAATCGCTGGTAGACTGCGCGCCGCGCGGTTCTGACAGGCTGCGTTTCCCCGCTGCGGCAGCCCCCGAGAATGACCTACACCGCATCCGACATCGAAGTTCTTTCCGGTCTCGAACCCGTGCGCCGCCGCCCGGGCATGTACACCGACACCTCCCGGCCCAACCACCTCGCGCACGAAGTCGTCGACAACTCGGTCGATGAAGCCCTCGGCGGCTACGCCAAGGAAATCAACGTCACGCTGCACAAGGACAACTCCTTGTCGGTAGCCGACGATGGGCGCGGAATGCCGGTCGACATTCACCCCAAGGAAAAGGTCAGCGGCGTCGAGCTCATCCTCACGCGTCTGCACGCGGGCGGAAAATTCAACGACAAGAACTACGAAGTCTCCGGCGGTCTGCATGGCGTCGGCGTGTCCGTCGTCAACGCGTTGTCGAAGCAGCTCGAGACCTGGATCAAGCGCAACGGCAAGGAATACAACATCAGCTTCAAGGACGGCAAAGTCTCCTCGAAGCTCGAAGTGGTCGGCACCGTCGGTCAGCGCAATACCGGCACCACGGTACGCTTCTGGCCGGACCCCAAGTTTTTCGACAGCGACAAGTTCTCCGTGCCGCAACTGCGTCACGTGCTCAAGGCCAAGGCGGTGTTGTGCCCCGGCCTCAAGATGACATTCGAGAACGAGGCCACCAAAGAGAAAGATGAGTGGTTCTTCACGGGCGATCTCGCCGCCTATCTGAAAGAAGAGATCGGCAAGGAAGACGCGCTGCCGGCCGAGCCCATCTTCGCGAAGAACGACCAGCCCAAGGTCAACGTCGTCGAGTACGCCATCGTGTGGACGCCCAACGCCGAACGCGCGATGGGCGAGAGCTACGTCAACCTTATTCCGACCTCCGAAGGCGGCACGCACGTGAACGGCCTGCGCGCCGGGGTCGCGGGCGCGGTGCGTGAATTCTGTGAATTCCGCAACCTCGTGCCGCGCGGACTCAAGCTCACGCCGGAAGATGTGTTCGACAAGTGCTGCTTCGTGCTGTCGATCAAGATTCAGGAGCCGCAGTTCGCGGGACAGATAAAAGAGCGCCTCGCATCGCGCGATGCGGCGTCGTTGACGGAAAGCTTCGTGCACGACTCGCTGTCACTGTGGCTCAACCGGCATCCGGACGCGGGCGAGCGCATCGCGCAGTTCGCCATCGAAAACGCGCAGGAGCGCACCAAGGCCGCCGCGCAGGTCAAGCGCAAGCGCGTGACCGCGGGTCCGGCGCTGCCGGGGAAGTTAGCCGATTGCACGAACCAGGATCCGAAACACTCCGAGCTGTTCCTCGTCGAAGGCGATTCCGCCGGCGGCTCCGCCAAGCAGGCGCGCGATCGCGAGACCCAGGCCATCATGCCGCTGCGCGGCAAAATCCTGAACACCTGGGAAGTGTCGGTGGGCGAAATCAATTCGTCGCAGGAAGTGCACGACATCTCGGTGGCCATGGGCATCGATCCGGGCACCAGCGATCTGTCGGGACTTCGCTATCACAAGATCTGCATCCTCGCGGACGCCGACTCCGACGGACTGCACATCGCGACCTTGCTGTGCGCGCTGTTCCTGCGGCACTTCCGGCCGCTGGTGACCAACGGTCACGTGTTCGTAGCCATGCCGCCGCTGTATCGCATCGATGCGGGCAAGAACATTTACTACGCGCTCGATGAGCCCGAGCGCGATGCGCTGCTCAAGAAGATCGAAAATGAGGGCAAGACCAAGGCGAAGCCGTCGGTCACGCGCTTCAAGGGCCTGGGGGAGATGAATCCTTCGCAGCTGCGCGAGACGACGATGGATCCGCGCACGCGCCGGCTGGTGCAGCTCACGATCTCCGCGAAAGACGACAGCGACAGCCTCATGGACATGCTGCTCGCCAAGAAACGCGCCTCCGACCGGCGCGAGTGGTTAGAGGAAAAAGGCAATCTCGCCGAAGTCGTTCCCTGACTCAGAGTTAATACATGCAAGACGAACTGAATTTCGAAGGCGTGGAGAAGCAACCTCTGCGCGTCTTCACCGAGAAGGCGTACCTCGACTATTCGATGTACGTGATCCTCGATCGCGCGCTACCCGCGCTGTCGGACGGCCTGAAGCCGGTGCAGCGCCGCATCACCTACGCCATGAGCGAGCTCGGCCTCTCGTCCGGGCAGAAGCACAAGAAATCCGCGCGCACCGTCGGCGACGTGATCGGCAAGTTCCATCCGCACGGCGACTCGGCCTGCTACGAAGCCATGGTGCTCATGGCGCAGGATTTCTCGTACCGCTATCCGATCGTCGACGGGCAGGGCAACTGGGGTTCGCCCGACGATCCGAAGTCGTTCGCGGCGATGCGCTACACGGAGTCCAAGCTCACGCGCTACGCCGAAGTGCTGTTGTCGGAACTCTCGGATGGCACCGTGGACTGGCAGCCCAACTTCGATGGCACGCTGGAAGAGCCCGCGTTCCTGCCGGCGCGCCTGCCGAACGTATTGCTCAACGGCACGCAGGGCATCGCCGTCGGCATGTCCACCGACATCCCGCCGCACAATCTTCGAGAAATTGCGCAGGCGTGTATCCACTTGCTGGACGAGCCCGATGCGCAGACGCGCACGCTCATGAAATACGTGCGCGGCCCGGACCTGCCGACCGGCGGCGAGATCGTCTCGCCGAAGTCGGATCTGCTCGAGATCTACAACACCGGCAACGGCAGCTTCAAGGCGCGCGCGGTCTACAAGGAAGAAGACGACAACATCGTCATCAGCGAGCTGCCGTACCAGGTGTCGGGCAACAAGATCATCGAGCAGATCGCCGCGCAGATGCGCGAGAAGAAGCTGCCCATGGTCGAGGACATCCGCGACGAGTCGGATCACGAGGAAAGAATCCGCCTCGTCATCGAGCCCAAGAAGCGCGCCGACGTCGCGCAGCTCATGGCGCACCTGTTCGCGACCACCGATCTCGAACGCAACTATCGCGTGAACATCAACGTGATCACGCTCGAGGGCAAGCCCAGGGTCATGGGACTGCGTGACCTGCTCAACGAGTGGCTGACGTTCCGTACCACGACCGTGACGCGCCGCCTGCAGTTCCGCCTCGACAAGGTGGCCAGGCGCCTGCACATCCTCGATGGCTTGTTGGTCGCCTACCTGAACCTCGATGAGGTCATCCGCATCATCCGCCGCGAGGACGAGCCCAAGCCCGTGCTCATGAAGCGCTTCAAGCTGTCCGAAGAGCAGGCCGAGGCGATCCTCGAGACCAAGCTGCGTCATCTCGCCAAGCTCGAAGAGATGAAGATCCGCGACGAGCAGAAGAAACTTGCGGAAGAGCGCGAAGAACTCGAGGGCATTCTCAAGTCGAAGTCCAAGCTCAAGAAACTCATCGCGAGCGAGATCGAAGCCGACGCCGCCAAATATGGCGACGACCGGCGCACGAAGATCGTCGAGCGCGAAGCCGCGCAGGCCATCGATGAATCCGAGCTCATTGCGAACGAGCCGGCGACCATTGTCTTGTCCAAGGGCGGATTCGTACGCTCGGCCAAGGGCCATGAAATCGACGCGCGCACGCTCACGTACAAGGCCGGCGACGAATACCAGCACGTCGCGCGGGGCCGCAGCGTGCAGCAGGCCGTGTTCCTCGACTCCACCGGCCGCGCCTACAGTGTCGTCGCGCATTCGCTGCCGTCGGCGCGCGGACTCGGCGAGCCGCTGTCCTCGCGCGTCGATCCGCCCGATGGCGCCAAGTGGCGCGGCGTCATGATCGGTGAGCCCGAAGACCTGTGGCTGGTCGCGAGTGATGCCGGTTACGGCTTCACCGTTCGCCTCAAGGAGGCCTACGCCAGCAAGAAGGCCGGCAAGACGTTGCTCAACATTCCGGACGGCGCGCTGGTATTGCCGCCCGCGCCGGTGCCGGGCGATGACGCGCTGGTGGCGGTCACGTCCGAAGGCGGCAAACTACTCGTGTTTCCGGTCAAGGACGTGCCCGAGCTGGCGCGTGGCAAGGGCAACAAGCTGTTCGACATCCCGTCGAAGAAGTTCGCTTCGCGCGAAGATTTCCTCACCGGTCTCGCGGTGGTGCCCAAGGACAAGTCGCTCGTGGTTCGGTCCGGCGAACGCAAGATGACGATCTCGTGGTCCGACCTCAAGGACTATCGCGGGCAGCGCGCACAGCGCGGCTCGGTGTTGCCGCGTGGCTGGCGCACCGTCGATTCGCTCGAAACAGAATAACAAGAACAGGGAGTTTTCATGACTTGCACGCGAACGATCTCGATGCTTGCCTGCGCGCTGGTGCTCGGCGCGTCTTTCGCGACGGCGTCGGCCGCCGAGCGGCGCGTGCGCCTCACGGTCGAAGTGAAGATCGAAGGCACGGAGGGTGTGGTTGGCAATGGCGCTGACCGCACCGGCGGAAAATTTCGCGAAGGCTACACGCTGGTCACGTATCTCAAGTCCGACGGCGAGCTCGCGCAGTTCAATACCAAGGATCCCGAGCACGCGCAGAAGATGATGGGTCTGGCCGCGGCCGTGCAACAGCGGACTCGCGGCACCTCTGCGGCGAAAAAGATGAAGCCGGAGGAATTCCGCGACTACATGCAGAAGAAGCAGGCCGCCTGCAAAGGCGATCAATCCTGTCTGTACAAGCTGGCCATGGAAGCACAGCAGTTGGCCGCGAACATCGACAAGGGCACCGGCAGCGCAGGACCCGCGGCATATACCGGTGAAGAACCGCCGCGGTACATGACCTACTTCGGTTACGAAAACTGCGGCGCCACCGCGCATGTATACGTTGATCGAACGACTCAGGGGACGGTGGGAGACACCGGCGGCGCCGTGCCGTACACGATCCACGACACCGCGGAATACAGGAACAACGCGACGGAGCTCGGCCTGATCTGCAACTTCCACCAGGCGATCCTCGATACGCAGGACGGCTCTTTCTACATGGACGGGGCCATCCTGCCGACCGCCAAGGGCCATTCCACCATGATCATGCGTGGCAAGACCACGCAGTCGGACGGCGAAGCGTCAACGCACGGTGAGGCGTACACCTGGATCAATGAGCAGCTTCGTCACGTGCCGCGTGCCGGCCAGCGCAGCACTGCTCTCAAGCTCACGCAGAACCAGGGCGCTTCGATTCACTCCGGCAGATACACCGGTGAAGCGCGCATCCAGCTCTCCTGGAAGTTCGAAGACGCGAAGTAGCGCGCTACCGCGTCGCGACGACCACCGCGGCACCCGCCATCGCGAGACCTGAGCTGCGATTCAATCGCCGCACCGACTTCGGTGTGGTGAACAGCTGGCGCGCCTTGGCCGCAAGCAACGCGTACGTTCCGAGTACGCAGGGCTGCAACACGACGATCGCGGCGGAGATCTCGAGGAACCGCGCCGCGTTCATCGAGCCCAGGTCGATCACCGTCGGCAGCAATGCCAGGAAAAACAGGATGGCCTTGGGGTTGGCCAGCGTGAGCGTCAGGCTCGCCATGAAGGCGCGCCAGCCATGCTGGTTCCGGTCCTGGTCCTTCACCTCCACGCGTTCCGCCGGCGCGGTCCACAGTTTCCATGCCAGGTACAGTAGATAGGCGACGCCGGCCCACTTGATCGCGACGAACAACGTCGCCGCGGTCTTCGCGAGTGCGGCCAGACCGGTCGCGGCGATTGCGAACCAGGTCAGATCGCCGATCACGAAGCCCGCGATGAACGCCGGCGCACCTTTGAGGCCGTGCGCCAGCGAACGCGCGACGATGGCGGCGATGCCCGGCCCCGGCGTCGCCACCGCCAGCACGTAGACCGCGCAAAACGTCAGGAAGCCGTAGATCGTCATTGCCCGCCGATCTTGTAGTTCACCGTGACGTACACCGTGCGGCCGACCGTGTCGAACCACGATTTGTCGTAGTAGGGGTACGAGCCGAACGTCGGGTCCCTCACCGGCCCTTTGTCGGTCAGGTTGTCGATCGTCAGGCGCGCGCTGAGCGCGTCGGAGATCGTGTAGCTGGCCGACGCGTTCAGCCAGACGCTCGCGGAGATAAATCCGTCTTCATCCCAGTTCGGCAACTTGTCGATCCGCAGCGCGTGCAGCGTCGCGCTCCACTTGCCCGTGTCGTAGGTGACGCTGGCGTTCGCCTTGCTGCGCGGGATGTCGAAGCCGGAGTCGGGCAGGAATTCATCGATGATCGGGTCACCGGTGTACTGCTGCGACTCGTGGTTGAACACTTTCGTGTAGCTCGCATCGAACGTCAGTGACGATTCGCCGATCGGCCACTTGTAGCGGATGCCGAAATCGACGCCGTCGGTGCTCTCGTTCGCGATGTTGATCGGGTTCACGCGCACCCTGTTCACCTCACCGGGCGATACCGGGCCGTCGATCGGGTAGCGCTCGATCCGATCGAGCGCGTCCTGGCAGGTCGGCGAGTTGATATCGATGGGCGTGCCATTGGTGGTCTCGCCGATCCTGCAGTCGGCTTCGGTCTCGAGCACAGCGTCGACGCGCAGGTTCTGGACCTGGTTGTCGAGCTTCACGTCGAAGTAGTCGACGGACAACATGAGGTTGTCGGACGGCGACCAGACGAATCCCGCACCCCAGGACTTGCTGGTCTCTGGCTTGAGCTCGCGGTTGCCGCTGCGGACGGCGATGACGCCGATATCGGCCAACGAGCAATCGGCGATGTCTTCGTCGGGCTCCTCGGTGCGGCAGTAGAAGTAATCGTTGCCGCCGGATTCGACCTGGCCCGAGCCTGCGAACACGTAATGCAGGTCGGGCGCGCGAAAGCCGGTGCCGTAGTAACCGCGCACCAGCAAGGTGTCGAGCGGGCGGAATTCGAGGCCGAAGTTGTAGGTGAACTTGCCGACGTCGTTGCCACCGAAGTGGTAATTGTCGTAGCGCCCGGCGGTGCTCAGCTCGAGCATGCTGGCAACCGGCAGGCGGAATTCGTAGCTGCCGCTCCAGTGATTGCGCGAACCGTGCCCCGTCTGGTCTTGCCAGCTGAAGTAGTAATACCCGAGCGCCTTCGGATCGGGATTGAGATCGTAACCCTGGTTGCCGGCTTCGACGTTCGCTGCGAAACCCACGGGGCCCGCGGGCAGCTGGAACAACTCGCCGTTCGTCAGCGTGAACGATCCGTAGTCATTGCGCGCTTCCGGATGGTAGTTCGAGCGCTCGAAAATGGTGTCGTACTCTGCCTGGGTCAGCGGCGTGTACAGGCGCACGGGATCCGCGTCGAATCGCGCCAGCCCCGAATCCTCGTCGACACCGGTCTGCGGCCCGAGGAAGAGCTGATTCGCGGCGGCGGCGTTGATCAGCGGAAAACTTGCCGTGAGCTTGTATTCGCTGTGGTTGAGATACGCCTCGTACTTCCACTGATCGCTGAACGAGCCCTTGATGCCGGGGGTGATCGTGATCGTCTTCTGGTCGGTATTGACCGTGCCGCGCTCGAGCCCGCCCATTTCCTCGGGCGTGAATATGCGGTACCAGTTGTCGAGATCGCCGATCTGGTCGTTGAAGAAGGTACCGTCTTCGTTACCGACGGCATCCATGTAGTTCCACTCCAGAACGTCCTTGAACAGTTTCACCTTGCTCACGCCGACCAGGACGTCGGCAAACAGCGTGGTGCTGTCGTTCAGCTCGAAGTTGAGCGACGCGAAGCCGGTCGCGCCGCGGCGTTCGTTGAGGATCGTGCCGTAGCCGCTCGACTCGAGGCTGCCGCAGTAATGGCCGGGACCGTAGTCCTCGAGGTCGTCGTCGTACGGACCCCAGCCCGGACGCGTGCCCCAGATCGTGCTGCCCTTGTTGGTGTTCGACAACGAGTCGCAGGTAGCCTGGCCCGGATCGATGTACACCTCTTCGTTGGGCTCGATACGCAGGAAATTGCGGCGCGCGATCGGCTCATCGGTGGTGGGATTGTCCGCCGCGGAATCCTGAACGCTCCGGTCCATCATCCACAGCGGCCGCTGATCGAGCAGGTCGACGCCGAATACCGCGTGGAAGCGATCGCGCGAGAAGCCGGCGGACATCGACAGGTGATGCGAATCGCCGCCGCCATCCGCGGTCGGTGCGCCGTATCGATAACTGAAATTCACACCCTCGACGTCTTTCTTCAGCACGAAGTTCAATACGCCGGCGATGGCGTCCGAGCCGTAGATCGCCGAGGAGCTGCCCGACAGCAACTCGACGCGGTCGAGCATGCCGACCGGGATGTTCGAGACGTCGGTGAAGTTGCTCAGGCCATCGAGGGGAAGCGGAAAGTCGGCAATGCGCCGGCCATTCACGAGCACCAGTGAGTGATTGGGGCCCAGGCCGCGCAGATCGACCTGGTCGGATCCCGGCGTGAAATCGGCCGCGCCGTAAGCCTGCTGACTCTGCGTCGCGCCACTGTTCTGCGTCAGAACCTTGAGCACATCGGGCACGCTGGTCAGTCCCGCGTTCTCCATGTCGCGGGAGTCGATCACCGTGATGGGTGCGGGACCCTCGACCTTGATTCGCGGGATGCGAGAGCCGATGACAACGACCTCTTCGAGTGGCGTCGCTTCTTCCTGCGCGAAGGCGGCGTGAATGAGCAGCGCCAGCGCAGCCGCGCCGGCCGCCGTTATTTTCTTGTTCATTGTCTGGACTCCCCGATTTGTCCGATTCGCGTGACCATTCTATTGGGGATGCGGAATGTGTAAAGCTGCGCGCCACGTTCGCGTCGCCATCGACAGGGGATTTCAGATGTTCATGCGCCAGTTTCTCGCGGCCGCGCTCTTGATGAGCGTCGGTGTCACCTCACAAGTGCACGCCGCGTCTTCTACGACTTACGACTACTATTCAGCGGGCAAACTCACGAGCCCGACGCCCGGAAAGACCGAAGGCGCGCTCATGTTGCTCGGAGGCGGCGACTGGCCGGTGCCGGCGTTCCGCTGGTTCGTCGAGAAAATGGGCCACGGGCGCCTGCTCATCATCAGCGCTTCCTACGGCGACGAAAACCAGCGGGAGTTCCTCAAGGAGATCGGCGGCGCGACCTCGGTCGAGACGCTCGTGTTCCATTCTCGCGCTGCGGCCAGCGATCCGCGCGTGCTCGATATCGTCCGCCGCGCAGACGGCATCTTCTTCGGCGGCGGCGACCAGTCTAACTACGTGCGCTATTTCAAGGGGACGCCGCTCAATGCGCTCGTCGATGAGCACGTGCGCGCCGGCAAGCCGCTCGGCGGCACGAGCGCCGGCCTCGCGATTCTCGGCGCCTGGAGCTACGGCGCGATGGATGGCGGCAGCCTGTTGTCTGAAGACGCGTTGAAGGATCCTTTGGGCAGCGGCGTCACTCTGGTCGGCGATTTCCTGCATCTGCCATTTCTGTCGCACGTCATCACCGACAGCCACTTCGCGATCCGCGAACGTTGGGGCAGGTTACTGGTGTTCGTCGGACGGCTCGCGACCGAGCAGGCGAATGCCGGAGTCACCGGTATCGGGATCGACGAGAAAGCGGCGCTGTGCATCGACGCGAACGGCGCCGGCCGTGTGTATTCGAACGGGCGCGGTTTCGCCTGGCTGGTGCGTCCACTGCGCGTACCCGATGCGCTCGCGTCGGCGCCGTTCAATTTCCGCGACGTGCCGGTGGTCGGCATCGGCGAGGAGAGCGGCATCGACCTCAAGACTTTTGCGGTGACGCGCCCGGCGTTTTCGCTGCGCGTCAGCATCGTGAACGGCGCGTTCGACGCGCCATCGCTCGCCGCGCTCAAGGCGGCCGCGGTAACGCCGGTAGCGGGAACGGCTGGTATGCAGGCAAAGACCTGGGCGCTGGCGATTCATGGCGGCGCGGGCGTCATCGAACGGGGAGATCTCACGTCTGACAAGGAAGCGAAATACCGGACCTCGCTGAATGCGGCGTTGGCGGCCGGCCAGAAGGTGTTAGGGGCGGGCGGCTCGAGTCTCGATGCGGTCGAGGCGGCGATCCGCGTGCTCGAAGACGATCCGCTGTTCAACGCCGGCCGCGGCGCGGTGTTCACCGCCGACGGGCGCAATGAACTCGACGCATCCATCATGGACGGCGCGACGCGCATGGCCGGCGCCGTCGCGGGCGTCACGCGTACGCGCAATCCGATCAGCCTCGCGCGCGCAGTCATGGAAAAGTCGCCGCATGTGATGCTGGCGCGCGAGGGCGCCGACCAGTTTTCCGTCGAGCAGGGGCTCCAGCAGGTCGATCCCAGCTACTTCCGCACCGAGGAGCGCTGGCAGCAGTTGCTCGAATGGCGGCGTGACAACGCCAAGCTGCTCGATCCGACGCACTCGCGCGGCACCGTGGGCGCGGTCGCTATCGATGCGAACGGTCACGTGGCGGCGGGAACCTCGACCGGCGGCATGACCGGCAAACGCTGGGGACGGGTCGGCGACTCGCCGGTGATCGGAGCCGGCACCTACGCCATGGACGGCAACTGCGCCGTGTCCGCCACCGGTTCCGGTGAATACTTCATCCGCGCGAGCGCCGCGCGACAACTCTGCGATCGCATCGCCTGGCGCGGCGCCGATGTGCAGGCGGCGGCCAGTGCAACGATCTCCGACATCGGTGACATCGGTGGAGACGGCGGCGTCATCGCCATGGACGGAGCCGGCCACATCGCCTTCGCGATGAACTCGAGCGGCATGTATCGCGGGTGGGTGACCAGCACCGTTCCCGCGGCGACGGCTATCTACTCGAACGAAGCGGGACCGAAAGAAAGCGCCGCGAAGTGAACGGCTTCTATCTGCCGCGGCCCTGGCCCTCGGCCATGACGACTTCTTCGGGAGCGTT
>Ga0307513_10001632_pt1 | contig 32113 bp, 41 predicted proteins | sample 15_EM_MG_FD_202174 | JGI IMG/M metagenome (GOLD analysis project Ga0307513, IMG submission 202174) | Populus trichocarpa ectomycorrhiza microbial communities from riparian zone in the Pacific Northwest, United States - 15_EM | ecosystem: Host-associated > Plants > Roots > Unclassified | place... | reverse complement strand
CCCTCTTACCCCTCTTACCCCTCTTTTCCTACCCCGCTTTCCCCTCACTTCGCATCCTTCACCGAATACCTGAGTCCGGTGAATCTTCCGGTGTTGTTCTCGCATCTTCTAAGACTGTAAGGATCGTGTAAGCAGGGCGCCGGTGATTAATAACACTCGGGTGTATCCATCTTCAGCGGTCTAACTTTCTCCATCACCCTGGGTACAAAATCGCTCTAGTCGACCCTACCGGGGGCGGCAAGTCAAGAATCGGTGCCTTGCTCCTCCATTTCTACGACCCTACCTCCGGAAATATAACCATCAACGATGTCCCCGTTTCCACCATGAACCTGGAATCCATCCGTTGCCGCACAGGCCATGTCTCGCAGGGGCCGGTCCTATTCACTGGCACCATCGCGGAAAACAACTACGGAAACCCACAGCAATGGGGCCCGAAATCTTAAACCCTTGTAGGAAAGCCAAGAGCACCCTCATTTCCGATTTCCCCGATGGGCTACAAATTCGCTTGGAATCCCGATCCGCCACGCTCTACGCACTGTTCCCAAGCGTCCAGTCCGCCCGTCTTTGAGTCCGGACGGGACGGGCGGCAGTACCTGAAAGGGCGCCCGGGACGAACTGGCGGGGACTGCATGTGTCTCTGGTGGCGCAATTTTCCGGGTAACTTCGGATGATGGGCGGGCCCTGTAGATGACTGGCGGGACCTACAAGTAATTGGCGAGGACTGTAGATGACGGGTGAGGACTGCAGATACGATTCGGGAGTTGCCGATACGTCGTGGACAGTGTTCCCAAGCGTCCAGTCCGTCCGTCTTTAGCCTAGGACGGGACGGACGCCAAGGTTGAGCCCTTTGGACGGGACGGACGCCCAGTTGCAGTCCGTCCTGACCTTTGGACCGGACGGACGGCCGGGCCCTATAGGTGTCTTAGTTTATGTTTCATTTTCACATTTCATGAGCATTAGGTAAGTGTTATTAAGATGTGAAACATTTTTATTCTAATGTAGAGAGGCTTAGGCTCTACTATTATGTATCAAATTTCGCTATCAATCAACCAATGCTTCCAGTGATATCCGATCCTGGTTCTGAGCACCCCGACCCCATTCCACTTCCCTGACCTAACCTTTTCGCCCTCTCTTCCAAGTCTGGAAGCATGGTCTCTACTTCCACTAATGGCTTCTCAGAAATGAGACCCGCCTTCCACCAAGACTTCATGCATTCGATGGCCTCAATTACCTCATCACCCAAGCGACCACGGCGATAGGTTATGAGATTTTTACCACTAAATGTACACCAGTATTATAATTAGTAGAGTTTGTATTTGTGCTAGCCTAGTAATAAATAATCACATACCTGCTGAAGGCTCGTTCCACTTCTGCTGACATAGCCGCAATACTATGTATCTCAAGTGCCATGTGTGCTAGTTGAGACCAGCGAGGATTCGTGAACCGTGCTGCCCAATATGCCAAAATGTCTGGAACCTCTTCCTCCTCTTCAGCGGCTTGAAAGCGTTCAAACTGATCAATATCCCCCATGCTTAGCCTGTGACGCTTTCTCTGATTCCAGCACGAGAGAGTATCATAGAGTAGTACGTTGAGCTCAGATGCTGCCGAAGATCCTGTTGGGGCAGAGGCGTCCACTTGTGTGGCATTGATGTATGGTGAACTGCGATATTCGGAAGCCCACAGTTCCTTGCTTTTGGTTTTAGCTAATAAAACCCAGTCAGGTCGCTCTTTCCACTCTATTTCGAAATATTTGAGTTTGGTATCCGGATCTAGAGCAACGGCAGCATACAGCCCTGGTAGTCTGTCTGCTAAGAAATAATATCTGAGTTGTATATTAAGATTAGCTTAATACAGTATTCATATCATAGAAGTGTTAGGCTCTAGACGCTTTTGCATAGCTAATTACTTAATCAATTCAAACTATATACATTATGAAAGAACATACTTGTCTAGAATTCCCCATGCATGGTTAATGGAGGTCAAGAGATGAGTACTATGAACTGTAGTATCGGAATAGGTTTGTTTAGCATCTTCTAGATGGGCAAGCAAGTCATCCATAGCTGGAAGGACTCGGGCTAGATATCCATTAGCATGGTTTCTTTGTGTGCCACTACCTTGGAGCTGCAGCGTGAGACGGCGAAAGGGTTTTAAAATATGAAGTATCGTAGCCAAATCATCCCAATCATCTCTAGTTAGCTCGTCGGAGGTAATAAGATCTGGATCAATAAGGTCAAGATCTATGATATCAGAACCAGAACTTCCAATTTGTGTTATATGGCGGGCTTTAGCTTTACGTTCCTCCGTAATTGCGGTACCAATAAAGCCCTCTAGGATATCCCTCAGGTCGAAAGCTCTTTCGAGAGCATCCGCATCGCTTGACCCGCGAGTAACATTTCCCACGAGTGGTATTAGTGGGCCTGTATATTCCCTTCCTCTTACTAGTCGAACCTTTTGGGCAAATCGATCTCTTCGCTGCGGCGTTCATAGTATCCAGATCCCAATATTGTGTAGCTTTCCCATCGGACCCTTCTTCCTCCAAGACTGTAAGAGCTCACCCTCCTTTGAAATATCCGTATTATATTTATATGCAGTATTAGTCTCAAACGCTTCCCAATCAGAACCCCATAGAAATCCTTTAACTACAAGATTTATGACATGACCAAAACATCTTATCCGTGATGTTTCTGGATTGAATACTATCCTTCTTTCCTCTAACATTTTTCCCAACTCAGCCAACGCAGAATCATTGTTAGTGGCATTGTCCGTAGTCATATACCCAATCTTTTCAGCGATTTCTAATTTGTCAAGTACTTGAAGTAGCACTTGAGCAATATTATAGCCGCTATGGGGGCCATGGAATCGATGGAAACCAAGAGTAGCGGAATGTAGTACCCCTTCGGCAGTAACCCAGTGACCTACAATACCGAGGTAGGAGCGGTGGTTTGGAGAGCTCCACAAATCGAAGCTCAACTGAATTCGGAAGGGTAGGTTCTTGAAATGGTCTCGAACCGCTGTACTAGACTCCCGGTAGAGTAGTACAATCCAATTGGTTATGGTTGTACTGGATTTAGGTAAGGTATTCCGGAGTCCGTTGGGTCGTGAAGCCTAGTATATGTAATTAATTGCATGACCTATAACATGGCTCTATGAAGTCTAATATTTTAGGGGAAGTGGAATAGGAGATAACTTACGCAACTAAGAAGATAGTGTAGCATTATGCGAAAGGTCGGATCCTCTACAGCATAAAAAGCTGTATTTGTAACATAGATCCAGCGTATTAGTAGGTGTTTAAAAATTTCTGAATTGAACTGCAATCCAGCCGGCATGGTACGGCCAAAGGCCGCCACGATTCTGGACTCGCTTGCAATATCGTTGCTCGGCTGCCCACCCTCAGGACATTCCTTTGTAACTCCGCGGCTTCTAGCCAGATGATTATTCATATTCTTCGTAGATGAATCGGCATATGCCAGAGCGCAACTGCGGGGGCCTAGAATACAGATTAGATTAATCATAAGTAAACCAAGAATAGACTATCATTTAGTGTAGAAAGATCTAGTGTAGAGTAGACGGACCCTACAGCGAGCACAGCGCCAGCGCCACTTTCCCCTTTCAAAAACCTCTGTTCCATTACTTGGGAGCCAACAGTACCCTTTTCTGGCTTTGCGCTTTGGAAGGCATGCATGCGGAACATTAAGATGCATGCCGGAGATATCGCCAGTAATTGTCGAAGAACTCTGACCCGCGTGTATGATTCCCTGGCTTGAATTCGACCCAAATGTGGGAGTTAACAATCCTGAAGGGGCAGAACTTAACCCATCACTATGGGTTGAGCTCTCATTTTCAGGGTCAACATCAATCCTGAAGTCGTCAGTAAAGTATTGAGGTAGGACTTGGGAAATAGAGTCATCAGGACCAAGTGATCCCCGGCTTCCATGTGAGGAATGCGATAGCGCTTCCGACATTATACTGGAAGATATAGTAGAAGGTTTAAAGAGTAGAAGATCTGAGTGAATGAGACCAAGGAAGGCGGACTCTGCTTTATCGCTAGGATTTCTGAAAATGGTTAATCTTCGTCTCTTGAGTCTGTATTTATTCCCTGAGGTGGAGGTATAGAGCAACCACACAGTCTAGAGGCAATGAGTTAGGCGACTCGGATATGGGTGAGAACAGGGCCGAGAGGTAGTGATGGGGGTATGCGGGTAGCAGCCAGGGCCTACAAGGCACGTCTATCATTAGTCAGGACAGCAGGTAACCTACAGGTGACGCCCGTCCTCATGCAGGATGCCCGTCCTTACTCAGGACTGTAGGTAACCTACAGGTGACGCCCGTCCTCATGCAGGACGGCAGGTAACCTACATGTGACGCCCGTCCTTACTCAGGACGGTAGGTAACCTACAGGTAACGCCCGTCCTTACTCAGGACGGTAGGTAACCTACAGGTGACGCCCGTCCTCATGCAGGACGCCCGTCCTTACTCAGGACTGTAGGTAACCTACAGGTGATGCCCGTCCTCATGCAGGACGGCAGGTAACCTACAGGTGACGCTCGTCCTTACTCAGGACGGTAGGTAACCTACAGGTAACGCCTGTCCTCATGCAGGACGCCCGTCCTTACTCAGGACGGTAGGTACCTACCGGAAGTTACCATTTCCAAAAAAGACTGCAGGGCCCGCCCGTCAACCTACAGTCCTGCGGTCTTTACAAAAGACGGACGCCGTGGACGGCCGTCCTTACCCACCCGGACGGGACGGACGGGACTATAGGACGCTTGGGAACACTGGTCGTGGACTGTAGAGCCCCACAGTCACCCTCTTAGACGATAGTCTTTCCCGGAGGACGGACGCTCTTGCCCCACAGCTTGAGACAGACGCCCGGGACTGCAGTCCTAGCGGTGCCTACAGGGCGGATGGGACGCTTGGGGACACTGGCCCTGCGGCGGGCAAAAACAAAGAAATGCGGTTCCGGAAGGGCTCGTCAAGAATCCCGATATGGTTCTGGACAAAGCCACCGGCTCAGTGGACAGAAAGGGCGATGCCCCCCCCACAGGTAACCACGCCACTACCCCCCGAGACGCCGAGAAAACATCTCGGAAGCGCGCCGCAGAGGACGAGACCACCCCTGAAGCCGAGGATGCCTCTGTGAATCTTGGGAACGCTGAGGAGCAGCTTGCTAGGAACCCACTTAAGAGGCTCAAGGCAAATAGTGGCTGGGCGGCTGGGGTGACTGCTGGTTCTGGGGCTAGGGAAGCTAAGGAGGTTGCAAAAATCCAACATCCTTTGTCTGAGGTAGGGGGCGGGGGGCCGGATTTATTGAGTGGTGGGCAGTGGGCTGTGGAGGGCATGACAATTACCGAGCTGAAGGTGGGGGCCGGGCGCTGGGCCAAAAAGGGCGCCCGGCTCTATTTACATTAGGGGGGCAGGGTGGAGGGGGGCATCGTCTTCGACGACAATATGGATGGGCTCCCGCTTGTTTGTGTGCTGGGGATGGGGGAGCTTATTTTTGCGGGTGGGAGATTGGGCTTTTGGGGATGCGTGTTGGGGGGGAACGCAGGCTAGATATTCAGCCTGCGCTCATCACCGGGGAGGATGAATAAATCCCGGGGGCCCCGGCGGGGGCCCACTGGGTGTACGATAGTATGTTTCCCCCTTCTTTAATATTCCCAAAGATTTTGAGGCTAACTACCTTCCTCGGTTTTGTCAATAGTGAAATTGGTGTACATTAAATAAGGTTGGGGGATGTGGTTGGGAGGTTGGGGGGTTTGTAAAAATTTAAAAATTTAAAAAAAAACTGTATCATACATTAATAAATATTTTTCCAACCCTGTATTCGAAGATTTTGTTATGGCCGTCCCTACGGGGCTGAAAATGAGTTTGGATGGAATCCTGAAATGGCGTTCGAGCAGGTTTGCGAAACTAAGGGGATGTTTAGCCTGAGAGGAAAGACAAACACTACATAAACAAGGAAACTGTGGAACTTGGGTCATAATTTTGGGATAACTGATGAGTTTCGACTAGAGCGAGTGCGCCAGACATCCGTGTTGGAAATCACCGGTGATCATTCCACACCCAAGTATTTTTACCTGTTCGTACCTTTCCTATATTTCTTAGTTGTTAGTTACTAGTTCCTTTGTCAGTTATTATCAATCTCGGAGGAGGAGCGAGTATACCTGGATTGTATACGAATAGCAGGATTCGCACACATGGCCGGGCATGGGTGGAGAGAAAAGCGAGCAAGCGGCCGGAACCAAGTGCGAGTTGGCCTGCGATATCTTCCGCGGAAGGACTCCCGGGAAAGAAGATATGTGGTGGAATTCTTTGTATTTAAACCCGTTAGTCTGCCATAGATAGAACGATAAGCAAGGCTCACCTCCGATCAAACTACACACGTTTCCCCCTTCGCTTCACATTTGTCTCTTTGGCTTCTTTGTCCTTCTTCACTTGTCCACCGCGTTCGTCTCGAATCCACAGCTCATAACAATAATCCGAACTCATATGTTTTCTCATTATAATACACTCTTTACCCATAAGCAGGGGAAGAAGAAAAAGATCTAAAGGCGCCAGGAGAGGTCACGGCAAGGAAGACGTGCAATGTGTAGGGGTGGAGGATGATTTGGAAATTTGTAATCGTATCCAATGGCATCCAAACATCAGGCTTTGGTTAATTTTCACTTCTGTTAGCAAGAAGGTCACAGGTAAAAAAATAATGCTAACCCCGATGAGGATAGTCTTCTCTTTATCGCCTTTATAGTTGGCTATCGCGGCTCAGGGGCCCCGAATAACCGGGGCCCCGTGCCCATTTCCCGCCCCGTCCACCTCTACTGCCTGCTGTGATAGCGCCCAGTCATTGATCGTCATCCCCAATCCTTTTTCCCGCTTTCCCCCCTTTTTTTCCATCCCTGTTTCCAGCTTTCCTATTTTCCCGCTGCGTCACAGATGCTTGTTTTTCACAATCTAGTCATCTCTAAGCAAACTAGGATGCCCAATTCCTTGACCACCACCAACCTAATCAATTTCTTTGCATCTCAGTCACACACCCCGGCCAAAGATAGCTTCAAAAGAAAGAATGTTTTCGTCACTGGGTGAGTCTGCCAATCATGTGTTTGTTTTTACCGACTGAATTGAAATCAGCTGAAATTTCTTGTGGCAACAATCTAGGTAAGTTACTCTTTACATTTGGTCTTCCACTGCTTTAGAGCTCCTGTTTGCTGGTTACGAAGTGAGTGCTAACTTTCTTCACAACCTCTACACATCATCGGAGGTATCTCTTAACCGTATCTAGCTCATCTACGTTAAACGCCCGATATTCTTCCTACAAGGCAGCCGTAACCGACAAAGAAGCCCTCGACAAAATAACTAACGGCCATCTGGATATCGATTCTGTTATTCGTTTTCCCGCCCTGAAGCTTTGTTGCCCTCTCCCACTTGGCCTTTTCAAGATCATTCATCCGCGGTGACTCTACTGCATAGTCGTCCACAATTCTGGGTGTGCGTCTGACAGGTAGGACCACAAGTCTGTTGTAGAGTCTACTGAGATCCTAGTCGAATACTACCTCGTCATGTCGGAGGCACCATCTCTCTCCTCCGCCCCATCGAACCGAATAACATGAAGAACATTGTGATTTCTTCTCCGGCCACTGCTTATGTTGACGCTACGTGATATCCAACCATGATTCCCATCCCCGAGGCTTGCCACATTAATTCTACTAATCCTGCGGGGGAACTAAAATGATTGTTGAGATGGGTATGCCCAGGTTCGCCGTAGACAGGCTCCACAGCTCCCTTCCCTGAGATTGGGCTCATTCATACTAATTCAGCCCTGTAGTTATCGAGGACCATTTCGAGTCGCACCCCAGGTGGGACTCTGCGCTTCTTACATACTTTAAACCTACTAGCGCTCATCCGTGGTGAAACATTGGGGAGGATCCCTCAGGGCGTTCCTTACAACCTTCTACCTTTATTGTGGCAGGTGGGTGTTGGGCGCCGGGATAACCTTATGATCTTCAGAACAGGTGAGCTACTTCGGATCGGGCCGCTCCTAACGCGGGTAGCTTACACGAATAGATTATGCTTCCCAAGATGGCACTTCGTTTTGCGACTACATCCACATTGTTGGCCTTTCCAAGGATCACATTTCGGCTCTAAACAAACTTCTGAAAGACAAGCCTGGATGCCGGGCATGGAACATTGGTACCGGAAATGGTTCTACAGTCTTCGACATGATCAAGGCCTTCTTGAATGCTGTCTGAAGAGAGCTCCCTTATCTGGTTGTCCCTCAAAGGAAAGGAGATGTTCTGGATCTTACGGAAGTTCCAACTAGAGCTGATGAGGAGCTTGGATGGAAGGCGGCAATGAGGCTTGAGCAAGCTTGCGGAGATCTTTGGAAATGGTAGTTACCTTTCGCATTTGACCCCACTTGTTAATAGTGTTAACAGGTATCAGGACGGACTACGCCTGGGAAGGTGAGGACCGGACGGACTAAAGTCCCAGCGCTTTGACCTCCTGTACAAGCCAAGCGGAATCATACTCCTCCAAACGAATTCTTCGCACATCATGAGACAACACTCATGTAGTCCCCCGCAGTCCCCCACCGCCCCTGGCCGTCCATCACCATTCCCGGACGTCCTCAATGTTTCCCTGTCGTCCCTCACCGTTTCCGGCCATCCCCTGCCGTCCGCCCCCCCTGCACTGAACTAACATGTCTCACCCTGTAGGGCCCTCCACCCTACCCAAAGACGGCTATCCTGCACTTAGGCTGCCCCGGACGGACTACAGATAGCTGTCCCACCCCGTCGGGGGCTCTTGGCCGGCGGTCCCCCCCCGCCCCAAGGGGCCCCCGGATGGTTTGGAGCACTTGCTAAGGGGGTTGAACTTTTGGAGCCTACCGGGTGGTGGTGGGGGGGGGAATATGTTGAGTGGTGCGCGGCGGGTCGTGGAGGGGGTGAAGGTTGGAACCGGTCGGATGGCCACAAAGGGCGCAAGGCTCTATATACATTATAGGGGGAGGGTAGAGGGAGGCGTGGTGTTCGACGGTTATATGGATGGGCAGCCGTTTGTGTTTGTGCTGGGGGCGGGGGAGGTGATTAGGGGGTGGGAGGTAGGGCTTTTGCAGAGGCGTGTTGGAGGGGAGCGCAGGCTGGACATTCCGCCTGCGCTAGGCTACAGGGACGAAGAGGAAATACCGGGGGCCAAGGCCGGGGCACACTGGGTGTACGATAGTATGATTTTCTTTTTTTCATATTCCCAAAAACTGTGAGACTAACTACGTTTCTCGGTTTGGCCAATAGTTAAACTGGTCTCCGCCAAATAAGGTTGATAGGGTTAGGAGGTGGGTGGCTTGTGGAAATTTCAAAAAGATTTCAAAAAAAAAAATCATTGATGTGTAGATTAATAAACATTCTTCCAACCGGCGATTTGAAGGCTTTGCTATGACCGTCCCTACATGCAGTGTAGAGCCTTTTCTGGTACTCAGGTTCTACACCCCTGACATGAGCAAGGCCTTCTCAAAAGCTGTCGATAGAGATCTCGTTTAGGAGGTTGCGGCTCGAAGGAAAGGTGATGGTCGGGATCCTACGCAAGTCCCAACTAGAGCCGAAAATGAGCTTGGATGGAAGGCTGAAATGAGGGTCGAGCAGGCTTGGGAAGATCCCGCGAAATGGTACTTTTCGCATTTGACTCCACTTGTTAATAGTGTTCCCACATTCCATCGCGTGCTCAACAATCCACAACGGAAAAATGACACCACAGATGCTACTGGAGGCGCTAGCGGATCCAAGAGGGGGACCCCCGGCATAGATGAGCACAACTAGATTAATGATTCCTTTCGGATACTTCAGATGGGGGGTTTTATGGTAGACTGTAGTATATTTCAGAATGCGTTGAACTAGTAGTCTGTAAGCTAGGGTTTCTTGCTTTGTGGTCTTCTTTCTTTCACTGGCAGAGCATATTGCGTTTATTGAGTACGCTTTCATCCCTGGGTTATGGTTACGAGTTAATTTGAGTATTAATAGAATTGCTTTACTTTTGGGCGGCGGTGTTTTTTCATTTTTCTTCTTTTCAAACTTGATCACGGGTTGCTCAAGCTGTGATATGCTGTTCGGTTCACTATACCGAGTATGATCTACAAGAAGCCGTTGCCAATAGGCTTATTTCGGCTTCTAGTGAAGTAAGAGTGGATTGCATGTAGCTGATTGTTGGTAATCACCATGACAGCCCAGTCAGGTTTTCAGCCCCGCTTCCATGGCTGTCTTCATTGGCGGCGTCCCAGAGCCAAAGCCACTCATAGTAGCTAAGGGGAAATGAAGGAACACCAGCCATCACTCGGAAAATGCTGCCGCTGGGAGCTGAGGGCAGTAGATATCCCAACTCTGTTTATGGTGAATCTTCGGGTGAACAGCTGAGCATCACCAACATCTAGGAAATAGCATGCTTGCTTGGTTAGTACGGAAGAGGATTTGGTGAATAAGTGATTTAGTATGTATCGCGCCTCAGAAGAACGAGGCCGGGTGGCAGCTGGTCCTCGTATTCTCCACTTTCCCTAGAAACTGTTGCATTCTTTGTCACTCGGGGGCGCTGATTCAATTGATTGACTATTAACATTGCTATGCAGTGCGCGTCGCTACGGCATGTGCCTGCTCCATCCGTTCGTGTCAATGTTAAGTTAAAAACCCCCGACACAACCAGCTGGCCGGCCGAGCTCCCTTCGCAAAACGAGAGCATCTTCTCCCCAAGACCACTCAATAGACACCGATTTCGATGTTGCTGCTGAGCACCAAAACCATTATGTTCTCTGGCGAATTCATTTTCAAATCTCCTCCTTCGTCCATACGATTGGACTCTCCACTTTTGCTCTATTGTGCGATCCCACTGTTCTCATTATTTCGATCAAAATCTTCAATTATGTCTCAAGTGAGTTCATTCTTAGTTGGACAAATGTATATTTTCCAGATCCCGCCGGAGGTTGGGTAGAAATATTGATTAACTTGCTATTATAGCTGCACACACTTGGGCTAAAAGGGTGTGTGTCACGGGAACTCATCACCGGCGCCTCGGATGGTATTGGAAAGTGATCGCCCGCGCATCCCGGCACGAAGGGATTCAATTTCGGTTTCGTCTCCCGTGCGCAATTGAAACTCGCTACCCTAGCTCAGGAAATCGAATCTAAGTACTTCGGTATCTATAGTAAGGCTTTGGGCATGGGTTTTGCGAAGAATGGCTCGGCGCACTACAAGTGCTTGACCGCATTGGTGAAGGATCTTCACATTGCTATTGTGATCAATAATGTTGGGAAAAGTCATGATATGCCTATTCCATTCTTGACAACTTCCGGGAAGGCGATAGACGAGATCATCACCTTTAATGTTAATGGTACAATCAAGGTTACTCAAATCGTTCCTCCGGGCCTGGCCTCGCGATAGAGAAGGCCGATCTTGACTATGGGCTCGTTCGGCGGTTTCCTTTGTACTCGTTTTTTTTTGGCCACTTACTAGGGCTCGAAGGCTTTCTTGCAATATTAGTCCACCGCGCTCGGCCCTGCGCTCGAAGATGATGGTGTGCAGGCTCAATTGGTTGTAGGTCAATTGACCACCTCCACCATGAGTGATATACGCAAACCCACCATGATGATTCCCACACCAAGGGCTTTCGTCAGGGCTGCAATTGGGACCATGGGAATGAAGGGGACTGCTCCCCGACTTGATGGCACTATTTCACCCGACTGGAGTCACTATTCGATGCATTGGGGTTTTTAGGAGTTGGTCCGTATCAGAGCGGTCTGGTTTTGATCAGGGACCTGGGAATAGCTGATAGTATTAGGGAGAGAGCCTTGAGGAAGTGGGAAAAGGAGGGCGCTCAGGGGAAGAAGGCCACTTAGCAAGTGAGGATGTAATACCAAAATGGTGGTCAGTGGAGTGTGTGGCTGGATGGAGAAATGGGCGATGGATCTTATTTATGTTTGACAGTTTCTCGAGTGGTCCAGGGGAATACCAAATGTTTGCCATAATTTGGCGTGAAATTTGACAGTACCTCAGGCTGGGGCCTTGAAATGTGTTGTGGTATGCTTGAATACCATAGGCTATAAAGTTTGGAGAAAAGGTAGCCACCCGGGAATGGGAGAATGAATTATGGATGATGGTTGGAGAGTCTCCGGGGTAATGATAACCACAGATACCGTGAAATTTGATTATATTTTGTTTAGCCGCCAAACGAGAGGAATGGAGAAAGTTGTTGTGCCCAGAGCGCCGGCAGCTTCCTCATGCTTAGCTCTTCAACCATGGCGCCAGATGTTATTCAACCCTCGAGAAATCTCAAAATATCTTAATTTGTGTGAGCGAGTGCCGGGGCGATCAATCACATCTTGAACACTATTAATTCGAGCCTAGAACACTTTTCTCACAATTAATCACCGTTCCTTAAGGACATTCATCAAACCTCCTCTTTCCGGACTCGATTTGAAAGGCGACCCCTCCGCAAAAACCCTTAAGCTTACCACCTTTCATCCCGAAACCCTCACAGCAACGCGACTTCCCAAAAGAACTAGAATTACCCAAAACTTAGCGAGAATATGGGAAGCCTAATTTCTTCGCTCTTACTCTGTTTTTCTGTTCTTTTCACTTCAATCCTACCCAACGCTTAAGGGGCGGAAAGTTTTCAAAAAACAAAATTCTATTTTCGAGACACCGCCTTCTCAGTACCAGTATCATTCTTCAACATACACAACCCCTAATGTCGAGCCAGCCTGCCGTCCCCGCCGAACCCCGTATATCCCGACCTCCCCAGGAGCTGCGGTCTCCCCCGGGGAATTAATATACCGGCGGCTCTACATCCACTTATGTCACGGATGGCCCGTCATCACAACCCTTCGCTGCGCCTCCTGGATCAGGGTCTGGGATTCCACAGGCTCCAAAGCCAGTCTCCTCGACCGATAGTCTGCGGCCTGTGTTAGGTGCTGCTAGAACCATTGATGAGTTTCTGAAGACGGAGAGGCTAGGTATTCGTATCTTGATGTCACAGCTTCTCGTAAGGTTCTCCCCTTCTTTTGATTTAGGTATATCGGCTAATGATGGTTGGTATGCGGTGAGCACCGGATCAATTATCCGATTATTGCCTCCCATGTTCATCGGCGTGAGAGCCCTTCAAGAGAACCTCTTTGCACACTCTCCCGGACCCGATCTTCGAGAAATACGGTCGCGCTACAAGTCATACAATAATAGGGTTATTTACTAAGTTACAGCAGGCATAGATCGTTGTTTACGACCGTCTCTGCCTGTGGACTAAACAGCGCTGGGGTCTTTCCCAGGTTAAATAGCTCATCCAAATAGTATCACCGCCGTCGGACTATCAGGGTTCCGAATAGTCCGACCGGTCAAGTCTTGGAGGCGGGACCGGGCTGGCCAGTCCTGGTGATGGCGATGACTGGACCCGACTAACTTGGGTGGTCCGGCCCGGTTTGAACTGGTCCCAGACCAGTCTTTATAAAAAGATCGCATGAGTCTGAATGGCACCCAACACTCGCTAAGAATAGAAGTATAGCTATACTAGGATCTTAAAGTCGCTTGTCACGCTATGAATCAATAGCCCCTCAATACAAGTTGATAGAATATCCTGGAGAGGATGATATGCGGTGGAAATACGATTACCTGATGGATAAGTCGCATCCAATACTGGTATTGTGGCCTGTGGTCATGTAATATCACTCACTTAGTGAACCAAAAATGGTTCGATACTCAAGAACCTATTTTCGCCACTCCTAATCTAAGCGAGGCACTATCTCCACCATATAATTCATGGAAACAATAAGTTTAATTAAGAAAAGCTTTATTTGAACGTAATATATAGTGATAAAAATAGCATATTGTATTGCTTTGCAGGCCTGGTCAGACCAGTCTTGGTCAAGTCGGTTTCCATAATCCTGACTGTCCAGCCGGTCTAATTTCCACCATTGAACTAGACTTGACTCTCGACCTGAGTAGCTAGTCCAGTCCAGTCTTCCGCCGACCATTCGGAACCCTGCGGACTATTGTTGCCCAGGCCGGGTGGCCTTTTCGCTTCTTGGCCCCGGAAGCACTAGTGAATTGGGTTACCGTGTCTTACCTTCGTGAATTACGGGTGTTTGTCAGCGACGTCAACTATGTCATCGTTACCGCAACAACAGTCGATATCTTGTCCGGTGTACTGGAGGTTCTGAATGTGAAGGGTGGGAGAGGTGTTCTACTTTTTGAGACTAAAACGAGAGCCCCGACTAAGGGACTAGGTGTTAGTGTGATTGAGGGCTCTAAGAAGACGGGGCAGATATTCTTCAGTGGGAGAGGGGATGGTGATATTTATGAATTCACATACCGGGTACGGCTGTTCCCGGGTTCATATTGTGGGATTTTATTTGCTGATGAAGGTGAAGGTGGAAGAGAAATTGTTTTACTAAAGATGTTGCAAGATTTGCCAAGCTAGTGGGGGTGCTTCATCATTTGCCCCTAGAATACCATTGCTCTTCTTGAGCGGGTAAAAGGATAGGGAATATATTGTCCAGATAGTTATAGATGATACCAGGAATCCAATCTACAAGCTGTCTTGAAACTCAGCTCTTAGGGCGTTCTATATCAAGGGGGAGGCTGCGTTCCCATTGAGCATCATGCACTCGTTCCCGCACCCGCTTGCCAACATCATCATGCTTATGATCGGGAATGCGCCGTGACTGGAGCCTAAAAATCCCCTTTTTTTGGTCAGTCCTGTGACCTCTCAAAAGGCCCACAGAACCCACTTGCTACAACTACTACTGGCTGTAGGCTTTATATGAGCGAGGTGGCTTCGGAATATGGATTCGATGATCGGAATCTGTCCCGACAAGTACAGAGATGATTCATGTTCGATTTCCCCGGTCAGCGAGGCCAAGTTTGAACCCTACCCGAAGGGAAAGGGTACTCGCACCTGGATACTTCATTCACTTGGTGAATTAACCGGAAGCTATTGATGAGCTCTTTCTCTCCCGCCTGATTATGGGAGAATCGCGACATGGGCTGAAGGAACCCCGAGGGCTACACTTATTGAGACGGGAATATCTGTGAGACTCGACTCTAGGCTTGAGGCGGATGAATTGATTTCAGAATATTTTGCGGCTAAAAAAGGGCTTAACGGGTTTGGGAACGGAATCCGTTGTTCAATGCTATTTACCGCCAACCGAAGTCGCTGTCTTGACAAATTATGGGGTTCACATAATCACTCGGAGGAGGCTTATTGAGGCTGCTATCACTTGCGGAATGTCTAGTTCTCCGATTGGTGTGGAGGCCTAAGCTAGGAGTTTCTTTAAAAGGTATGGGCGAACGGAGAGCTGTGCTTCTTCATTGGCAGTTGCTTGTGGGGCAAGCACCGAGACCTTCAACCAATCGCAACCTCGGGCTACAGACGTGGAAGTTTACGAGTTCGTTCAGAAGTTTTTTATTGACTATAGTGGCAGGCTATGGGCTAAGAATGAATACGATGCTTGGGCATTACCTAGTCTTGATAGGGTCAAATTTTTAGGCAGAGCAGAGGATCTTACACTCTATATCTCTAGGATTGTTAGAGTGATCTAAAAGGCTCAGGGCTCAAATAGTTGGGGAGGTTCTTAATGTTGCAGGTTTTGCCAGACATCGCAGTGGTGTTCCTGTTGAAAAACTGCTATCCATCCTGGAGCAAAGTGTTAAATTGGGTGCCTTCTCACAAATCACTTTATTTCACAAATCACTTTATTGATGGACTATCCAGAGCTGAGTCCTTGATGGGACTTTGTAGTAGGGTTGAGGAGGTTTCCCAGCAGGCTGAACATCGGATGTTGCATGATCTTGTTACCTTAGTTGGTAATATGACCGAGGGCATATCGTTTGTGCTCTTTATGCTCGATGATATACTTGGGGATATCATACTTAGTCTCCCAGACAACCAGAAAGAGGATGCCAAGACGGTTACTTCTGCTGGTTTACCAACGAGTGATAAGGGGGCGGCGGAAGAAAAATGGACTTGGTCACCGCAATCGTCGATAGGAATATTACAGATGGGCTGAACATGGACACTATTGCGAATGTGTTACGGCAATGATGTAGAAGTTTCGGCAGCGCCGACGAGGTCGCGGTGTTTAAGCCTATTGGGCAAGTCTGCAGTGAAAAGCAGTCGGGATCTGGACAATAGGAAGGGGCATCTGCTGGAGAGTTTGCGATTGTTCGAGGAGACTGCTGCAAGCTTGACAATGGAGAACCTCCGGGATACCTTAATAGAATATTGGAGTTGGAATTACTATCCGGGATCCGTACAGCTGACTCTTACGGTCTCTAGCGAGAGTGAAAAAGTAATGAAGCTTTGGGATCTTTGGCTGATGGAGCGATTCCGACGGTAGGTTTTCGTCCTGTATGATGTTTATGTGTGATATGAGCTAATGGCGCTACGAATAGGATCCTAGAGCCCACTTCCATGCGAAACGTGAGGAATGTTACCAGTTGGTGTTTGAAGTGTTTGGCGAGTTGGATTCAAAGTTTGGGAAGAGTCCGGAAATACAAATGGCATGACGACTCCGGCAACCCGCTTGCGAAATCATACCTGGCAGTTGATCTGTACCTCTGATGACGAGGTCTTCCATAATACTCTTGATGATTGGCTCCACAGACGTAGACTCTCGGAGAGACTCCTTGAGACAGACTCGCTGTACCTTCTTCGATAGCTTCAGCGACGAAGTTCGGAATCAACGGTCCATTAAGCCTTCTGACGCCCGTCGCGAGAGCTTCTATGGAGCTGCTGAAGTTCTCAATAAACTTGCCCAGAGTGACTATGATTCGCCTCTTAGAAAGAGACTGGAGTTTCTCCGCCGAGAAAATGACTTGTGCGGTAGTTACGGCCCAATGGGTACCAGGCAGAATACGATTGAGCTGTGCCATACGCTCTGGGAAGGATTGGATGTTGCGGTTATCCAAGATGATATACTCCGACGAGTCAAGGAAGATAGCCGGATCAGCTCTCCGATGGGGGAAGGGTTGGTCAAGGAGTTGGGTCCCAGCTTTCTTTCTCTGAGTGATGTAGGTTTTGATCAGGTTTCTTGCTTTTGTTCAAATTAGGAATTTTTTTCTTATACAGCTTTACCGCTTTATTGATCCTTATGGTTACATTGACATTTGCCTTGCAATATTCCAGGATCAGGGCTATCGTGGGGCTAGAGAGACCAAGAAGTGTTTGGAGTATGATAGCTCATCAGCTCAATCTACACGGATGCAGCGGCCTCGGGCAGGGGCTATCCATATGAGCTTGTGGCTGACCACATTCGACGATTAGGTCACAGGTTCAATAACTCTGAATACATTTTCCCTCCAAGTATCCCCCCCTTTAATCCCCCAGCTCCCACAATGCAGTTCTAACAAGTGGTATCAGGCGACCTCGTCCAACTCTTAGAAATCTGTTTCTGCGAACACCAACGCGACCTCTGTGCCCCAACCTGGGTTGTGGACCGCCTCTTGGAAGCAGGTGTCCTGGTTGAGACAGTCCTAGGAGTCCTAGAGGGAATGTGCCGGCCCCACGAGCTGCCTTTCCGGGGCACGGTGCGTCGCATATTGGTTAGCGCGGCATACGTTGCGGAGAGGGGATTTTGGAGGAGATTAGACGAAGGATGGGGTAGCGGGTTCGCCCCCCCTTTTTCCCTACAGAAGCACATTTTTAAAAACATCCAAAAAATAAATTCAAAGAAAGGTCATAATGGCTGCCCTTTTAAAGACGAAAAAGGTGGTGGGAATGACTTGTTCATTTTTTTCTCTTTCTTTCTTTGTTTCATTTGCGGTTTTTTCAATTTTTTTATTTGCCGTATTTTTATGGAGTAGACAAAATGCCCCCGTTAGAACCTTTCATACTGTAACATTACTTCTTAACCTCATGTACTGAAGCCTAAAACCCGATCAATAGGGTGGAGCGGTGGGTGTTCCATCAGGTTGGAGGTAGAAAGAAAAAGACTACTTACAGTGGCACCACTCGTTTCGCTTGTGAAGTTGTATTATATCGTTCGGTAAAGAGTTCACTGTTTTTCATGATTGGTGGTATGATCTGGCTTGTTGGTTTAGGGGGCAGTACCGTACCCGAAATGTGGGCTGTTTTTTTCGATGTTCCGATTGATGCGGGATTTGAAATTTATTATGATTATGCTTGTTCATCTCGCAAGCTTTGCCGGTGTCATAATCCTTGTGGCAGGTTGAGTGCATCGGCTAAGTTGAGCTGCACATGTGATGTATTACTTACAACCTTTCAGCCACCAATGCAGGAAAGAGATCTAATCTAAATCTCCTTCTCAGTGTGGAGAAACGCCTGCGCTCTGCGCATTCCAAACCTTTGGAACATTGTACTGTTCTATCTAGACTTTCTGGGGAGTTATCTAGCGAACAATGGTTGGTAGCACATTTGGACATGGCACTATTCCCAACTCCAAGTTTAAAATATTGCATGCAAGGGTAGCCAACAAATTCTTCAATTATCTGTGAACACTTGAGGGAAGTCTGGGAAAGGATTCTGGACAAGGTAATCGATTTTTTGCTATTTTACTTTTTGCACATGGAGGTTTGTGATGTATTTCAATAATGTGTACCGTTTAATCAAGGACACTTTTCGGGAGCATCATACTTTAGTTGTAGAAACCTCACTGATGGGAATGTGGATGGTTATTGCTTTTTGTTCCTTTCTTTTTTCTAACAGAGAGCACTAGAACAAAGACATCCCTTTGTGTGGGTAAGATATCATGGTCAAATTTGTCAGAGCTAGAGCCAATAAAATGATCAGTTCCTTTGCAGGTCGTTCATGGAGCAGGATCCAGTCCCACCCAATTGGAGCGAGGCTTGCAGGGATCACATATTAGACCAGTCTTTGACTGGACCAGACTTGCCCGGAGTAAATATTTCCGTCAAGTCCAGTGTCCTTCTCCCTTCTTCACTGACCAGTTGGTCTTCTCTTCAGGACTTCACTGGTGAGACTATTCAGACCCAAGCAGGACCAGCATTAAAGCTTGTCCATCTGGCCTTATGAGCAAATACTACAGGCGTGTTTCTCAAAAAGCAGTGTCTATCACGCTGGCGAACAGCATTGCAGAATGAACCATTACATATTTCGGTTTCCAAAAACTTTCCAGTACGATTGAGCCAGACTTCATCGCGTACAGTGATGCAACCTACTCGCAGTGAGTACATACCAATGATGCAAGTAACAGACAAACCTACGATTAGTGACAAAAACTTAAATGCCAGCTTGAACCGGTTGGCCATCCCTTACAACCACATTCTCGCTATGATAGTAAAGATAGAAGGTATCCCTAATCAAAATGAAAATGTCCAACATGGAAAAGAGCTTGGGGTTGGTAGTGCCATTACTGGCCCACAGACCCCTGCGTATAACGGCACAATTGTGCAGAGCAATGGTAAGTTATCAATGTAGTTTACAGGGTCCCAGCTCTGTACCCTGAACCTTCTCTGCATGGCAACCACTAGAATACAAAATGTTTGTTTTATTATCTGCACAACTAGTATTAATACTATAGTGAAAACGATTTAGAAAGTACTTTTAGCGATGGAGAATCAGAATCAGAAGTTTATATTTAATAATAAAAAATAATCCTTGTTGTATACTCACTTTATTCCAACCGGTTCCAATAGCATTTTACCTACAATAATAGTAACGAAAATTGAAACCAACTACAAACATTATAGTTTAACAAAATAATATAATCAACAAGGTTAGGTATTTGATGTAGGAACTGCTTCGTTATTTGTTTGTAGCCATTGAGGAAGGCAGTGTAACTGCAAAAACAGGCGTAGCTCAATATTGATAAGAAAATTCAGAGAGGATGCTAGCCGCTTATAGTGTGCACTTAATGTTCCAATACCTCGTAATCTGCTTCAATACAGTGATTCAAGATACTATATAAACCTTCAAGGCAGTTGGTCATGCCTTGCAAAAGTTATTCCCTAATTATGGGAAATTAATTTAGAGAGAAATACTCCCCTTCCGCCTCAACCATGTAAGCTACACATTCCAGATAATGATAATTGGTTCTTTATAGGGTCTATTCATATAGCTAAAGCCATGGAATAAGTTTGAGGAAGCTTGGAGATTGTGATTTAGAGATCGCATACCCATTCCGTAAAGATACTGCATTCGGCTGTAATATTCAGTGTCAAGAGAGTAGTTGTGCAAATTCTCTATATCTGTAACGATCCTATTGTTGCACAGGTATGCAACACGCAATGACAGTCATCTCCTGTGTAAGTGTCTTGTGTTTCTACACCAAGGGATAGGAAGATACTATCTCTTCAGATAGTACAGGACTGGCTTGCTAGTCATGTTGTGTACTATCTGGTCAGATAGTAAGATGGCTGGATTGTCGTGTCTTGATAGAACAATCACAATAGTCCTATTGTCGGGCAACCAGTCCTTGAGACTATCGCAATAGTCTCTGGGTTCTTCCATCATATGATCTTGTAAAAGATGCGTTGATATAAAAAGAGAAGATGTAATCATATTACAACTTATGTATAGAAAGGTCCTTCGATGGTTGGGTGAAGATCGTACCTCTTGGTAGGAATCAAGCTCCTTCTATGGCATCTTTCCACCACCCTAACCCTGGTGACTCCTGACCTTGCGTTACATAGGCTCTATGACTCATAATGAGTCATAGCATGAAATCCATCAACTGACACGCCTGAGTCAACTGAGGCACATGTATTAACCAAGCAAAACTCATACACCCAGGCATGTGCTGAAATGAGTCACATGAGTGCAACCCATCACTCATAATCCGCGTAATCTGCCAAAGTCATCACATCGTATGACGTAACAATCGTGAGTCATGAAACCATCAATCAATCCCTATACCCTGACTTACAAATGCACAGTCATGTGATAACTATGAGTCAAGTGACGTCATAGTATACAACCAACATACCTTATGACTAATAAGTATTAGTCATGTGAAATCTGCCTTGCTTAGTCATGATTTCTGACAATTTCACAATCCTCAAACTCAATAAAACTTATGCCATAGCTTTACCTAAATGAAGACCTCATGTATGCCAGCATTTAGCCTTATTCTGCCTATGTAGCTGTCACAAATCGTGACTAACCAAGGCAGATTTCACATGAGTAATACTTATTAGTCATAAGGTATGTTGGGTTTTACCGAATGATTTCACGTGACTCATGGTACTCACATTACTGTGCACTTGCGAGTCATTGTTATATTATTATTGGTCCCAGATTTCATGACTCAGGATTCTGATGTCATACAATGTAATGACTTTCGCACATGAGTCAAATTATGAGTCATGGGGTTCACGCATGTGGCTCATTTGAGTACACCACTTGGTTTATTAGTTTTGATTGATTGACAGAATGTTGCACAATTGACTCAGTTGACTCAGGTAATGGATTTCCCGGTATGACTAACTATGAGTCACAGAGTATACATGACACAAGGTGATGAGTCACAGGGTCAGGGTTGTGGGAAGATTGCAATATAAGGAGGTTGGTTCTGACCATGACATAGGATCTTCGTGCAACTATCTAAATACTTTTCCATACTTCAGTTACAATATCATTACTCCTTCTCTTAATACACTCTTGCTTTACGAGAGTCTACATGCAAAGAACCCGGAGACTATTGTCATAGTCTCATTAACTGGCTGTCGGCCATTGAATTATTGTGATAGTTGTACAAGTACAACAATCCTGTCTGCTTACTCTCAGACGAGATACTCTCTTGCATAGACAAGCCACCCTCTTTTGTACTCGCTCAAGAGATAGTAAGTTGCTACACTTTAGTGCAAAAACCTGAGACTCACTGACCCAATGAAATAGATGGTGTTGTCAATAAAGAACGGCAAAAAGAATTCTGACAAGTGAAATAAGCCAAGCAATTACAGCTGGGAAAAACCGAGACCACCAGTCTGTTACACTGGTGTAATCGTGTAATAACAGACTGCGCCACAACAGGGTATCATCATTGTATTCCTGTATTTGTTTGGCAGAATGACATTCAAGTTGTAGATTACGCTGGAAGAGGCTTGTTAAGCTGGCCTGATATCACCAGCGATTAGGCATGGTATTGATGCTCTTTGGCCAGCCACGCCGGGGTTCATTGTTGCAGACTCACAAAAGCAAGCTTGATGTTTGCCAACATGCTTTACAGTTCAAGTTCCTGTTAGTCTGCCTTTCTCCGTTTCCCAATGCTATCTTACCAACCATACATCCAACTCTAGTTGTACTGCACACACTCCATCCACGGAATTGTAAAAATTTCATTTATTTCCTTCTAGACAGGTCATCGTTTCTAATCAATTTCGCACCTTATAAGCAAAACGACTGATAGAAAATAGCTGCAATCAAACAAGCCGCCTGATGACCGCTCAGAATTTCGTAATGTAAATTAATGTTTAACGGCACTTCACACAGCTATCGCTTAGCATAGCAACCAGTAGAACACAACATGTATATTTCCTTAGCTGCCAACTAGTAATGATACTATATTGAAAAGATCTTAGAATGTAACATCAATCACCGGGAAGTGTCACAGCACCTAGAAGTGTCACACATGGCAACTATGAAAACCATAACTAAAAAATACAACAAGTCAAGCAATTCTTAACCAAATTGGACCAAACAAGATAATATCAATTGTGAAAGGAGAGAAGAGCTAATTTATGTTGAATATGGGAATGTGGGACAGTCTATTCTATGTGGATAATACTTTGCAAGTACAAGGGGGGTAGCGAGGCAGGCTTAGCAATGAGGTGAAGAAGGGATTGGTAGGCGTTCCAGTTCTTAATTCTTCTAAGCTGGGTGGGTGGTAGCACCTCATTTATTGAAAAGTGCGCGTCCATATGTGCAAGAAAAATATAAGAAAAACAATATAAGAAACATAAGTGCAAACATGTTTGACCCTGAAATCCAACCAAGTAGATCACAAATAATGTGCGTGAAAACAAAAGGGTATGAAGCGATTATTAGAAATGTCATGACCAAGAATGGTGCATAAGCGATGCATAAACAACCATAAAATCCTAAACACCTGATTGGAAAGCACATGTTAAATCCTGAGATATTATCCTGAAATGAACAATTAAACACAATAATATATATCTTAACTGTAGTAATGTAAGTGGTGGACAGGCTGAGCCGAAACACAAACTGAGTAAAACAATACACGGTAGTGTGTTGAATATACATAGGAAATATATAGAGAATTTCAACAATTTATGCCTGAAAAATAAAAACAGAAGATTCTCCAGTAAAGGATACTAGACAAAGAGAGGAAAATTACGTAAAAACTGCAAGAAAGAAGATAGAACAAGCCAAGATACAGGAGCATGCAAGACCATTTAGAAACTAGATGTAGGTAATCTGCTACTGGCAGAGACAATATAGAAAATTATAGTTGGCCCTGATTGAAGTCTAAAGTGTGCTGAAACCTCGGGGAAATAGGTCAATTTCATAGCAAAATGATAAAAATATGAAAACAACTGACAGAAGTTAAGGGAGCCAGCTTCGGGGATAAGGATTAAACTATAGGTGTGGCCCAAGGTCAGCGCACTCAGAGTATCATAATTAATCAGGATTTGATGTTTTGTAACAGTAGTGAAGCGAGTGTTATTATATGTTTAATAGGTTATGATACCAGAAGTTTTCTTACAGGTTCTATCTTAGGCAATTGCGTCTGTGATGAAAATTAGACATGAATTGTCAGAGAATACTCACATACAATTCCAGTGAAAGAAATATTCATTTGTACTTACTTTATTGGTACTATGATACTTAACAAGAAAAAGATTTACTGAGAGTGTAATTCAAAATTCATCTTATTAGAAAAGTGAATCTAGTATTTTCATACTGAAACCTTTCTAATCACACTATGCCTTTTCCTTATTATATTGTAGTAAAAATATCATCTCTCACAAGTTCAGCTAACCTCCGATATCTACATTTCCATATTGTATACTACTTTGCCTACTAGTAGCCTCTTTAATTTTACATATATATATTGTTCCACCGATTTTAACAATTCTATATTAAATATTATTGAGAAAAATCTATTAACTATAAGCCTGTTCCTGGTAATAAAATCTTTGTTACTGTACTAATACTTGTATAAAAACACTAGCCAGTACTATGCACGATGGTAGAAATTACTAAGTAGTTGTAGTAAATAGTTTAACTATTGAACTATATTGCTAAAAGGGCAACTATAGAAGTGTTCATTTTTTCAGTATGGTTAAGACATATTCCCAAGTGATAAGCAAGTGATTTTGAATGTATAAACAACTTGTAGTTGTGAAATCTGTAATAGAACTTCTTATATTGTTATATATTAAAAATATAATAACAACAGCTCATCTACTACTAAATTATAGCAAATCCTGATCAATTGTAATATTCTAAGTACACTGACCTTGGGCCATACCTGTATTTCACTTCTTATCTGCTGAGCTGTCTTCCTTAACCTCTCAGTCCCTTTCTCTCCTTTCTATCGTTTTACTATTATGTTAACCTATTTCCCTGAGGTTTCAGTATACTTTAGACTTCAATTACGGCCAACTGTAATTTTCTATATTTTCTCTGCCAGTAACAGATTACCTATATCGACTTTGCAAATAGGCTTGCATGCTGCTCTATCTTAGCTTGTCCTATCTTCTTTCTTTCAGTTTTAAGTAATTTTTCTCTCTTTTTTCTGGTATCCCTTACTGGAGAATCTTCTGTTTTTATTTTTCAGGCATAAATTAGCTCTCCTCTCCTTTCTCAATTCCTATCACCTTGTTTGGTCCAATTTGGTTGAGAATTGGTTGAGTTGTTGTATTTTTTTGTTGTGGTTTTCATGGTTGCCATGTGTGACACTTCTAGGTGCTGTGACACTTCACGGTGACTGACGTTACTTTGAGAGATGCATAATCACAATCTTAAGTTTATATTTAATAATAAAAAATAATCCTTGTATACTTACTTTATTCCAAACTGGTTCAAATATCATCTTACCTACAATAGTAGTAAAGAAAATTCAAATCAATGACAAAGATGATAGTTTAAACAAATAATATGATTATCTAGGTTGTGTATTTGATGTATAAACAGTTCAGGTATTTGTTTGTAGCAATTGAAGAAGGCAGTATGACTCAAAAAACAAGAATAGTTTAATATCTATCAGAAAATGTAGAAAGAATGATAGCTGCTCATAGGGGTCACCCAATGTTCCAATACTTTGTAATCTACTTCAATATAGTGATTCAAGATACTATATAACCCTTCAAGGCACTTGGCCATATCAAGCAAAATTTATTCCGTAATTATTAGAAAGTAATTTAGAGAGAAATACCACCCTTCCGCCTCAATCATCTAAGCTACTGTAACAATCCTATTGTTGAGCAGGTATGCAACAGGAAATGACAGTCGTCTTCTGCCTCTGATCTAATCGGCTGTTGGTTGATTTGTCCCGCTGGGGAAACCTATCACCAGATGAATGAACAACAGGCAATAGTCAGAGAGGTCAATAATAGAGTTAATAGCATAATTTATTTACACGAGTGAGATCTTGTGACTCCTTATCTTGTATTATAATAATGTAATTGGCCTGCGCTCCCGCAACATTTGCAAAACTGCCCTTGTCCCGAGTGCGGCATCCAAGAGCTTGGTATAGGCATGTTCTGAATCAAGTGGGACACCAGCATCGTTAGTTATTTCGTGAGATCGGGTTGCGAGCAACATGGGGAGGAGAGGCCAGTCATCCGGAGGATGATCGCCCGGATCTAGAGGTGAATAACCTGCTCTTGATGGGCCTTGAATAAGGGCTGGGATAAGAGGGAAACCACCGGCTCCTTCACCAATAGGGAGAGTCAAGGCAAGCATGCCTTAGAGTATTGCACTAGGGATCTTTGATTTTTACTGTATAAAAATATATGCGTCACATGTTCATTGAATGCCTGATTCAGTTACAAAGGCTCTAAATAACACTCATTATACATTCCATCCCGTTTAAGGGAAACAGCAGCCATGATCTGTAAAAAGGGTTTCAATTGCTAATGTGCCTTAAGATAAAGCCTCACAGTGCGCCCGATTGTTAAGAGTTTATGAACCAACATCATTTCTAAATCCCGTGGAGATATAAAATATTCCAGTTCCCTAGTCACACATCACTTCGCCGCTTACACTTGCCTCAGGAGTGACCTCCATTGCATTGAAACGGCTAAATAGCTCAAACTCAATTCTCTCGCCAGCTTTTGGGCCTCTCATAATCATGCCCATCACGTCTGATCCAGGTGGGAAATCATGCTCAAAAGTAGGCTCTCCAACACCCTTCACATTAACGAGGACTGCCTGCCGAAAGTGCCAGCGCAGGAGGTCATCAGGCGGCCGGAGTGGGTTATCGGTGAATGTCCGGTCAAGGTGACGACCGGCGATGTGATAGTCTGCGAGATCAGCTGTGAAGCACACGATCTTGTGGTTATCCTAGACAATTATTAGCCACGAAACCTTGAATATCTAGCCCTACATACATCAGGGTTAATTGACAATTCATAGGAAGCAAAGAAATGGCCAATCGTGGTCGTGAGCATGATTCCATTCTGGACAGAGTTGATGGATCCGTGGGACTCATTGGCGGGAGGGGCGGTGATCAAACGACTGTATTTGCAGTCATTCCACTGCTTCTCGTATGCTAAAGGGAAAATATGAGCGACCTCGAAGCCCCTCCACCTGCCAAGATGAGCTAGCATCGCCTGCTCGCCTGTTATAACGCATCGCTGATCTCGGTTGACCACAGCATCGCGGAACGGTTCAACACGAGTCCCGGAGGGAAACGAAAGCGCACAAATTAGCGGGGCTTCATCGGTGACACTGACGGAACCTATTCGAAGTGAGTAGCGGCTAATGATAGAAGCAATGAAGAAGCCTACCATTAGTGACAACAAAGTAATTGCCAGGTTGAAGCTGTTGCCCATCCCTCCCAACCAACTGTTTGCGGTCGTCATGTAGATGGAAAGTATCGGTAAAGAAACAGAAAATCTCTAGCATGGAATAGAGATTGGCGTTAGTAATACCTTCAGAGGCCCAAAGGCCTCCGAGCATAGTATCAGGACGGTCGGAAGCGTAGATGTAGGTATCACGAAATGCTAAGCGATCAGCGGGCGGCATGTTTGTTTGACTATCTTCATCTGTCACAGACATGTTTGGATGAAAAGGGAGGAAATCTTGTGCTAGGGTAGGAGGAAGGAGTGTTTGCGATTGCACGAGAGTTCTGGAATAGGCTGAAAGGTGGTGACAAAGGAAAGCGATTTTATATAAACATTAACTGGCGAGCGGGTAATCCGTGATTATGTAAGCGCAAAAACTTTGAGCTGTTTAAGCATACCGATCAACCATGCCGAGTCCGACCCCGGCTGGAATTCTGCGCCCCTTACATACTTTAACCCCACTAGAGCCCATCCGTCGGGAAACATGGGGGAGGATCCTCAAGACGTTCCTCCCAACCTTCTACCATTATTGTGGCAGGTTGCTGTTGAGCCCCGGGATAACCTTAAGATCTTCGGAAAAGGTGAGCTACCGTAAAAACTAAAATAAACGAAAAATGCGCCATATCGTTGGACCCGCCTCCTCTGGTAAGGTCTGGCCTGTTTTTGCTTTTATACAGCTTTCAGAGCGGCTGAACAGCTCTTTTTTTGCAGTGTTTTTCGCACTTTTTCCAAAGAAGGGAATTCTGGACTACATAGCACATCTTTCGGTACCCCAGATCAGGCCGCTCCGAAAGCCGCTAGATTACCTGAGTAGATTATGCTTCCCACGATGGCACTGCGATTCGCGACAACATCCACATCGTTGGACTTTCCAAGGGTCATATTGGGGCTCTAACCAAACTTCGAAAACACAAGCCTGTATGCAGGGCATGGAGCTCGGGTACCGGAAATGGTTCTACACTCTTCGACTGATCAAAGCCTTCTCGAATTCTGTCGGAAGACACCTCCCTCATAAGGCTATCCCTCGAAGTAAAGCAGATGTTCTGGATCTTACGGATGTCCAAACCAGATAAGACTAGGAGCTTCGATGGGGGGCAGAAAGGAGGCTTGACCAAACTTGCGAAGATCTTTGGAAATGGTACATACCTCTCGCACCCGACCCCACTTGTTAATAGTGTTCACACATCTAATTGGGTGCTCAATAATCCACAGAGATATCGACAAATGCCTCCACACAGATGCTACGGGACGCGCTAGCGGAGACAATAAAGATGTTGCCGGAATAGATGAGCGCAGCTAAATGACCGATACGTTCCAGATTTTTATTGGGGGTTTTTACGATAGGTCTCTAGTATATTCCACAAGAAGTTGAACGGTAGTCTGTAAGTTAGGGTCTTTTACTTTGGAATCTCCTTTCTTTCATTGGAGGAGCGTATTGCTTTCATTGAATACGCTCCATCTCTGGGTAGGTTACGAGTGAATTTGAGTATTAATAAATTGGATTGCTTTTAGCCGGGGGAGTTTTTCTTTCTTTTTTTCAATCCGATCAGGGGCCAATTTTCCAAAGACAAACGAGTACATTGAGATATTAACCAATAAGGGAAATGAAAATCTGATAAGTGCAGAAACATAAGAAACCAGAAACCATTCAAGAAACCAATTCCATCCGTCAAGCTTCTTCAATATATCCACTGTCGGAGGCGGTGGGGAGGTGCCGCTGCCCTTGTCGCTTGAGATCGTTGGCGCCGATAGATCCCGAGATGACAATGAGGGCGCCATGAGAGAGTTAGGGGTGGTGGGTGGGTAACAAAAAACGCGAGCAGTAGCGAGCTCGGAGACGAGAATGCGAGTTGTAGCGAGCATCGAGTTTCGCGACCCCTGGGAGTCGATGGCTCTACCTAGGTAGATGGCTCTACCTAGGTAAATGGCTCTTGGGTCCGTGCACCGTATCCTATGACTATCGCGAACCCGGGCTAACGTTTCTCCGAAACCCACCATTCAGTTTCCCCGAGCTTTGCCCAATTGGCAATGGGTTGTTCCAACCCGACATTTGCTCATGCTGTGATACTCTGTTCCGTTAACTATACCTAGTATGATCTACCCGAAGCCTTTGCACCCTTGTTTTGTCTTTAAGTGAAGTAACAGTGGATTGTATGATATCTACTCTTGATTGTTGGTAATGGTGATGACTGTGCAGCCAGGTGCTGAGCCCCCCCCCCCACAGGTATCTTCATTGGCGGCGTGCCTAGAGCCAAATCGACTAATAGTACCTGAGGGGAAATGAGGGGACACCAGCCATCACTCGGAAAGTGATTGCGCTCAAGGATGTGAGGCACAGAGATCCCGACTCGGTTCATCACGAAGCTTCGGAGAAACAACTGAGCCTCTGCAATATCTTGGAAACAGCGTGCTTGCTTGGTTTGCCGTGGAGAGGATTTGGTGAATAAGTAATTTATAAACTATCGCGCCTCAGAAGAACGAAACTAGGCTCCAATTAGTCTTGGTATTCCATACTTTCTCTGGCAACTCTTAAACACTTGGGAAAGCTGAGTCCACCAATCGGGTGTTAATTTTGTTGAAATTCTTTGTATATTTCCTATGTATATTCAACAGACTACGGTGAATTCTTTTACTTAGTTTGTGTTTCGGCTGTGCCTGTCCACCTGTAACATGTGTACATGTTCCGGTAACGGTATACAGGAGCGGGCAGTTAGAGTTCGTTACGGGGTGGACGGGGCCCTGGAAAACGCGGGCCCCCGGCCCTTTTCCCCGCCCTGCCCCGCTCAACAGCCTGGGGCGGGGTGTCTTGTTCGGCATTCCCTGCCCCTGTCCCCGTTCAGGCCCCCACCCCACCCATACCCCGGACGGGTCCCCGCTAAAAATGGGTGGTAACAAACGGGGCCCCGTCCGGGGGATGAGTGCGGGTGGGCCCCGGGCGGGGGCGGGGCGGGGATTACCCTAAAAATACCCCCTCGGCCCCGTGTAAGGGCGGGGCCTGGCGAGTGAAAACCTGCCCCGCCCCGCCCCGTAACAAACACTACGGGCAGTGCAGGATCTCCTATGTTAAGTTGATTTATATTTAGAGTTCGTTACGGGGCGGACGGGGCCCCGGAAAACGTGGGCCCCCGGCCCTTTTCCCCGCCCTGCCCCGCTCAACGGCCTGGGGCGGGGTGTCTTTTTCGGCATTCCCTGCCCCTGTCCCCGCTCAAGCCCCCGCCCCACCCATACCCCGGACGGGTCCCCGTTAAAAATGGGTGGTAACAAACGGGGCCCCGTCCAGGGAATGAGTGCGGGTGGGCGCCGGGCGGGGGCGGGGCGGGGATTACCCGAAACATACACCCCCCGGCCCCGTGTAAGGGCGGGGCCTTGTGAGTGAAAACCTGCCCCGCCCCGCCCCGTAACGAACAGTATTTATATTTGGTTTGTTTGATTTGATTTCAGCTCCGCCACTGCCTCTGAGTTAGATAGGCTATGCTATCGTATTGCTATGTTTAGTTTGGTTTATTGGAAGTTTATATTTAGGATTCCGGGTATGGAATGGTCATGTAACACTGGCGAAGGCGGAGTACTATTTGTTTGTTTCTTTCATTGGTCATGCAGGATTACAGGATTCCGGTATATGCGCAGCTACGGGTAATGATTGTGATTGCAGGCAGGCTATCGGTCTTGGGTTTTGTATTTAAACCAGTCTCCTGGCTACCAGGGGACAGCCGACTTCTACAGACCTTTAGTCTAAGAATACACTTGGTTGAACGGCAATCCCTGAGTTCTATTTGTCCTTCAACTATTATCTCTTACCTCCGGTCCCTTGAAGCCTCCCTTAGTACCAGCGCTAGCAGGTCTATCGCCGGTCCTACTGTATTTTCGTTAGACAGGAATAAACCTGTTACACCACCGCTTACATTACTACAGCTAAGATATATATTATGGTGTTTTATTGTTTATTTCAGGATAATATCTCAGGATTTAACATGTGCTTTCCAATCAGTTGTTTAGGATTTTACGGTTGTTTATACATCTCTTATGCACTATTCTTGGTCATGATATTTCTAATAATTGCTCCACACCCTTTTGTTTTCATGCACATTATTTGTGATTTACTTGGTTGGATTTCAGGGTCAAACATGTTTGCACTTATGTTTCTTACATTGTTTTCCCTATATTTCTCTTGCGTATATGGAGGGACGCTTTTGTCTAAATAAGGTGCTACCGCCCACCTGGCTTAGAAGAATTAAGAACCGGAACTCCAACGAATCCCTTCTGCATCTCCTCGCTAAGCGTGCCTCGCAACCCTCTTGGTACTTGCGAAGTATTATCCACACAGAGTGGATTGTGCTGCATTCACATTATGAACAAATTTTGTTACACACCGCGCGCACCTGCGCCCTTCCTTCGTGTCAATATTGAGTGGGCAATTCCCAACGCAACGAGCAAGTAGGCCAAGCTCCATTCAAAATACTGGACACACTTCTCCCCCACGGCCACTGAATAGACACTGGTTTTGAGGTTGCTTCCGAGGACCAATATCATGACATTCTCCCGCCAATCTATTACCCAAAGCACCACCTTTGTCGGTCCGATTGGACTCTCCACTCTTGCACTATTTGGTGCTCTCACTGGTCTCAACGTCTTGTTCAAAATCTCGACTTCTTTCTCCTGCTTGCTCATTCATCGTGGGCCCGGTGTGTATTACTTCCGGAACTCGTAGGAGGTTAGGTAGAATACTGATTCACATGTTATTATAGCCGCAAGAATGCGGGCCAAAAGGGTGGTGGACACTCACCACCGGCGTCTCGGATGGTATTGGGAAGGAATTCTCCTTGTAGCCCGCGGCGACGGGATCCAATGTCATTCTCGTCTGTAGCACTGTAACATTTGTACATGTTCCGGTAACGGTACACAGAAGCGGGCAGTGCAGGTTCTCCTATGTTTAGTTGATTTATATTTGGTTTATTTGATTTGATTTCAGCTCCGCCACTGTCTCTGAGTCAGATAGGCTATGCTATCGTATTGATATGTTTAGTTTCCTTTGCTGGAAGTTTATATTTAGGATTCCGGGTATGGAATGGTCATGTAACACTGGCGAAGGCTGAGCACTGTTTGTTTTGTTTCTTTCTTTGGTCTTGCAGGATTACAGGATT
>Ga0307513_10001631_pt1 | contig 32114 bp, 24 predicted proteins | sample 15_EM_MG_FD_202174 | JGI IMG/M metagenome (GOLD analysis project Ga0307513, IMG submission 202174) | Populus trichocarpa ectomycorrhiza microbial communities from riparian zone in the Pacific Northwest, United States - 15_EM | ecosystem: Host-associated > Plants > Roots > Unclassified | place... | reverse complement strand
CGAGGTCAAAAAGGCGTGTTGCAGAACAAGCTAGCGGGCGCGATACGATGGGCGTTGGCGTAACTTGATTGTAGGCCGATGAATGGCAGTGGCGAAGTGACACTCGGTGGTGATACAATTTTTTTTTGAAAAACGAGGCTAGCGGAAAACAGACCAGTAGTGTAGAGAAATGTAGGTTCTCCCCGCCCAGAACCGCACGAACCCTCCTTCCAACCCCGACTGAACGTCAGTCATGGGCCTCTCAGCTCGCGGAGGAGCGAAAAGCCTCCAGATCGGCCAATCCAGGATCGGTCCATAATACGGAGGAAGCTCAGGTCCCAACAAGACAAGGGCATGAACCGCGAAGACTTTCAAAATGAAAACACGACGTTCTAGGGGACTGGAACGCGGACGAGAAGTTTCAAAGAGTTCTAGCAAGTCCGAACTTTGGTGTCCCCATGATTGTTCTGGAGAAAAGAAAAAAAAGCTTCCACGCGTTTGTGAGTCGGGATTGATGGAATTACATAAGTAAATCACACGGCCGGCGGCCTCGGTGACTGAATGGTACCGCGATTGTGACTGTGATTGGTCCGACCTCTTCATCCGACGTTCACGACCCGAGCTTGGACAACTCCCTCGAAGTACGACACTATGGACAGGAAGAAGAAGAACACACTAGCTAGACTCCTCGCCTCAGGGGCAGTGAACCTGGACCAAATCGTCCAGTATTTGAGCACCTGGAAGGGAACGGAGTGAGTTCGCGACTTCCCCGCCTATCCTCTTCCACTGCGCACTGCGCTTACATGTGACGATGCGTGGACCAGCAACTTCCTCGAGGTACGTGTCAAGCTCGAGGCTGTACTCTCCTCGTTCTTGTGCTTCCGTTTCTCCTGCTCGGTTCGATAAGCCTGACTAGCGAATGCCGACCGCGGCGGCGTTCCGACGCATCTTTCACAACCTTTAGATCCTTTCACACGTGTTGAAAATCATAATCCCCATCTTGCACCTGGGCGCGCGACTGCAACACAAGACTGGTTTCAGGAAATCCGACGTTAGCAGCGTTGGTAAACGCCTTGCCAAACTTACACCTTTGATCGGAGACTCACGCATGTTGTTCCGCATCTGGGGTAAGTGCTAACCGCCATTCCAACCCACCATTGGAAGGATCGTAATAGGGCGACGCTGATTTGCTGGACCTGTAGGGATTTTGCCAATCGTTCAATGGCTGCTCTCACATTCCAAGTACCCCCCTGCAACCTCGAGAATGTTGAAACTCGAACGCTGGCAAATCTTCACAATGCTCGCGTATTTCCCGACCGAACAACTGTATTATCTGCGCATTCATGACATCATTCCAGCTGCGGTCACCCTTCCGGTTCTCGGAAAAGCTGTGGTGTTGAATACGAAGAAGTTATCGCTGGCCTCCAGCAGGTTCTACCTCGCGTATATCGTCCTCGAGTTCTTCCGGTTGAAGGAAAGGATCGGACTTTTATATGCAAAACAGATGGCCTTGAGCAAGACCAACGCAAACAGCGCCGAGGCCGACGCTGAGAAAACCGAGCTCGAGCACAGCTGGGAGGCCTACACGCTCGCTACTGCGTACAATACATTCAGGTTCCCTGGAGCTCTCCACTGGTATGTCGTCCCTTACGACCCTCGATTCGACTCTTTTATTTTTTCATTCTCTTTGCGTGGGTTATACGTGGTGGGTGGAGCCCTCAACCCTGATCCTGAACCACCTAAGGCTGGCCTCGATGGTTAAGGCAGTCACAGTTAGGCTGTGTTCTTACAAATTGCACACGCTAGGCCCTACGGCCTCATGGGTGCGGGCATGCTTTCCACATCTTGGCTCTTCTGTTTTATCCAAGATGGGCAAGATTTCCCTCATGTACAATAAGATTCCCCAATTACGGCATCCGAAAATCCTTCCAATCAGAACGGTGGAGGGAGAGGATTACAGGAGACCTCTCCGCTTTTCCCTGGGCTGTGTGGGTCACGTGTCGGCGGGGCGCTTTGAATGCGTAAAATCTTTCCGTTCACTTTCAACTTCCGCTCGGCTCGACTAATGAACCCACGCGGACGCGTGTAAGTATGAGTGGTTGCAGTTCGATAATCCCCATATTGTTTCGCGAGATCAGATGCATTTCGGGTTTCTGTGTATTTCCTCTGCTCTTCGTATAATGATCTACCGACATTTTGCCGGGTTGAGATGCAACGCTGACTCGTGTTTTTCTTTTTCTCGGCAGGTCGCTGGAATCCGGAATTCCGTTAAACGACGTGAGTCCTTTGATCACACCGTTGGGAATTTCGTCGTCATGTTTTGTTTCATTGTACACTATCCACTTCCACGTCGATCCCAGACCCGATGTCGTAAGTCGGGGAGGAGGCGGTGCCGGAAAATTGAGGGACCGAGCCGATCACGCTTCCCGCCCCCTAGTTCCGTTCAGCGCAGTCCTGGCGCTGTCGGTCATTCGGACGGGTCTCGTCCCCGGTTGGGACTCCGCACCTCCGTTGGTTTATAGGAGAGTCGGGGTGGGTTTGGTATTTTAGCGAGCCTGCGGCTTGCGCAGTCGCGCAGTCCAGGCTGGCTTCGAGGGCGATGCGACCGGTGGATCTAGGTGTCCAGTCTGGTCCGCCCGTCGGGTGCCCCGTACGTTGTGTTCGCACGAGACTCAAAGTCTGGCGTAAACATACGTATATTACGAGACTACGGGAGCCGCCTAAATGCCCCTGCGCGTGGGGCTGACGATCAGGGGTCATCATTTCCGTAGACATGGTCTTGGCCTTGGCCTTGGCTTACAGATCGCGAGATAACGCGGCTGCAATGGCGGGTTTCTCTTGGGGCACGCCACGGCACACGACTGGATCCCTACCGATGCACTTGACCTGATACATTCTATGGTGTACCTATTCTGATCGACTCTGTCTGATCGGGCTTTCGTTGTTGCATATCTCACGCCTTCACTTTATATGGGATGTCTGGACGCTAACCGGTGATTTGTTTTTAACTATGCTTGTTCTAGGTGGCCGGCGCGGTATTTGGACTCGCGGCATCACTAATCACGTTCCGCGGCTTGTGGGCTGCTGCCAGAACTCCCACCCTTGGGTACCCTCCTGTTGTCACAAGTGATGAAGATGGGAATAGGCAAGAAGAAAAAGATGCGGGGGCCGTGGTGAAGGAGGCCGAGCCCCATGCCGTTGATATGAGTGGTTCTGAATCGACCTCTTCATATGTGGAAGTGAAGGGTGCTCAGGCTTAAATCGGCTCGATTGTTGGGGGGGATAGGTTTGGAAAGTTGTCTTGGATCACTCGCGGGGGGTACGAAGGTTTGGCTATTGGTTAGAGGCGTCCATGGGAAGTGGTGTGATGATGAGGGAAAATCGTTGTTCTGGTGGGGCGTGTGATGTAGCTGGTATGTCGTATTTGGGAGATGTGCGGGTGATTTCGTGTGGGGGGGACGTAACCAATTCCACGTGCTTCTCGCCGCGGTCTGATAGACGTGGACCTGTGGACGGTCACATCGTTGAGCAGTGAGATGTAAACTGGTTGTTATTTTGCTCTTGTTTGGGACATGGTTACTGTCGTTTCCGCGTCATCTCGTATCCCACCTAGAGATCGTGCGTGACATCGGTATTTTTGCCTTTGCCTCCACCAAGTGCATGCACAGTAGGCATTATCGGTTCAGGCTTCGTGCACGGTCTCTAACATGAGCATGGGGAGACGTGCGTGGAGATGTATATTACGCGTCGAAAACATGCATTTTGATGTTTGTTATTTGCATCCGACGCGGCGGCTTGGCAACATATGTTTAGGGAGTATGAACCGTTTGAGCGTGGTGAGATTGCATCCCTGCGCTGCTCGGTCGCACCACTGACGTGTATGTACCCGCACCGTGCGGTTGTTTCAAACATGGGCGCCAGTGACGTGCCTCGGAATGGACAGCAGTTCCTGGCGCGTGTGTCTTGTCATTGTTTCCTTTTGTGGATTTCAGGAGGCTGTGAGACGGTATGTCCTCATACCCCGAGGATCCGTGCGGCAACTAAGCCAGACACTCATCCGCGTGAGAAGCTGGATGGGAGTCTTCCTTAGGGGTCTTCTGTCCAAGGATTCTTGGCCTCCGTCTCGTACGTTGACACCGGGTCGTGTGAACAACGAAAAATCAACATTCCCTGACGATTCATCGGCTTATTAGCAATGCTGTACGAATGGCGTAACCGTAGATACGTATTCTGGGAAACCGGAGACTCTTGTCTCTGCCTAGGCTTTCAGGGATGTGTTCTTGGATGACGTGGAGGAAAAAAACTTTCGAAGATCGCTGTGAGCTTGATTTTCCCGGTCAGAAAGGTTGAAGATGTGGGAGGCTGTGGGCGTTACAGAACCCGATCGAGGAAGGTGCAGTCAGCTCTGTGATCGTTGCGCGTCAAACAGACGAAGAAGCAGGCACGGTTGATATGCTTTGCTTGTTCGCCCTAGAAGCAAGGATCATCTGGGTGTCACTGCGGAGGTACCGGATTACATTGCTTGCACCGACCTTGTTCGTGAACTGGTGTAAATGGGAGCTGTACACGGACCATCGCTCCTTTGTCGGTTTCTCCAAAATGCCGAGCGTGGCACGGCAATTGATCTGACACGTGGTATAGGCTTCTTCCATACTGTTGACGGATCCGCGGGGGGCAGATGTTCTGCAGCCGTGCTGAGCGTCGTGCACGGCTGGACGTCGCCCCCGACCGCGGGCACATGGGCACCGAGCTCGCCGTTGGCTGCGAGCTTCAAGTTCGGGGGAGGGCTGTGCTCGAGATCAGCCTTGGCAAAGGAAGATTCCGGCAGAATGACCAGATGGTCTTTTGTCGGAATGCTGGAGAGGGCATCCCGATCAACCGACCCAGACGTAGGGCACCGTTTCCCTTCCTCTGGGAGGTGTGGGGCGGGGGCGAGGTCAGAGCGCGTCCCGGGGTACGCGTGGACGTGGTGGACGTGATGGCCATCATCGTCGCGATGGATTTAAAGAAGAGGGATGTCTGGTACACTTGCGGCTGCCGCACCGATGTTGATCTTGGTGGCAGGTGTCACAGGGCTTGGCCCTCTCGAACGTGTGAGCAGGCAAATTTGCGAGGCGGATGGGTCCTCCCGCCCCACCCCCCACCTGCCACGGCCGAGGTCATATTAGGGGCACCGGACGGTCGGCGCCTTTTCGAGCACCGCATCGTCGGCACAGGAATATAAGAGAAAAGGGATTCAAAGGATTGCTGGAACCCCCCCACTATCGCTCCTCTCCCCCACAACAGCTCGACCAAGGCGGAAGGTCCACTCGAATTACAACGTTTGCTCCTTCTGACGCGTGCCAAGTACACACTCGGTAACTTGCGGGGCTGTGCTGATATTTCCAACAGAAGAAGGGATCGAGTACAAAACGTTGTCCTCCATCCAACCTCCCTCCCTCCCCTCCCTCCCGTCCTCTTAACCCTGGCAGCTCCTGTCTCTACGATTTTCTTCACGAGCTTCGACCCCCTCCAGTATGGACAATGGCAGCAAACCAGAGATTCCGTCTATAGTCACAGAAGACCTCAGCTCGACCCCAGCCATCCACGTCGACAAGCACGAGGAGTCTGTCTCCCCTGCTCCCCCCACCACTTCGGCTGGTCACTCCAAGAAACCTAGTGATCCTTCGCTTCTTAGCCCCGGAATCCTCAAGTCCGGTCGACGGTCCACCGACACTAATGCCGACGAAGACGACTTCAGAGTTATACCCCCTTCTCCTACCCTCTCAACCCAGTCTTCTGTCCACTTTATGACCTCTACTGCTCTTCGGGATAATAAGCCTGGCGACGGTACTAGTTCCCTAGCTCTTCTCAGCCCCAAAGACAACTCGCGTTCCCATTCCCGACGACCATCAAATGCAACAACAACCAGCACTGAAGAGGGAACCGTTGCCGATCACTCACAGGGACCTCTCCACCTTTACCCTGCCAATTCCAACGTGACTACTTCCGTTAGATCCGCTGGTGACACTCTCAATTCTCCCACACCAACTCACGTTGGTTCTTCCTCCGACCTTGGTGACTCAGAGAAGCGGAAGCAGAAGCATAAGAGGCAAAAGAAGAAGGTTAAGGGTGACGCTGAAGGGACACCGGAGCAGGAGGGAGGCGATGGTGGCGAAGGTGATGACGATGACGACGTCCAAATGGAACTCGACCTCACTCAAGACGAACACATTGACCCCACCCCCTTTGCCTTCAAGCCTTATCACCTTGCGTCTCTCGTCGACCCCAAGAACCTCGAAACCCTCGAGGCCATGGGTGGAATAAATGGTCTCTTGGCCGGTCTCGGTGTTAACCCCACTCGCGGGCTTGGCATCGGTCCAAAGTCATCTGAGCAGGAAGACGCTCCCGCCGTCGTTGTCACTGATCCTGCCGGCGGGAAGGGCGAAGCTGTTGAGAAGTCGATCCCCGAAGATGCCGCCTACAACGGTACCGTCGAAGACAGGCAGAGGGTCTATGGTCCCAACGTTCTTCCCATTCGAAAGAGCAAATCGTTGTTGCAATTGATGTGGCTTGCGTTCAAGGATAAGGTTTTGGTAAGTTGCCGTGACTCATTTCTATGTCCAATTGAGTCCTCTGCTGATGGCCGTTCTGCTCTAGATCCTCCTATCCATTGCGGCAGCCATTTCCTTGGCTCTTGGTTTCTTCCAAGATTTCGGCCCGGGCCGGAATCCTGATGAACCTCCGGTCGATTGGATTGAAGGTGTGGCCATCATCGTGGCCATTTTCATCGTGGTATGTGGCTTTCAATTATCACTCAATAATTACGCGCTCATCCCTATCTTTAAAGGTGATGGTTGGCTCCCTCAATGATTGGCAAAAGGAAAGGCAGTTCCGCATCCTCAACGACAAGAAGGAGGAGCGAGGTGTCAAGGTCATCCGCCAAGGTCTTGAACGCGTCATCGATGTCAAGGAACTCCTGGTCGGTGATATCGCCCTCCTCGAGACCGGTGAGATCATCCCTTGCGACGGTATCTTCATTTCCGGCCACAACGTCAGGTGCGACGAATCCGGTGCAACCGGAGAGTCCGACGCAATCAAGAAGGTCGGCTACGAGGAGTGCATCAACCTTCGGGAGCAGGCCAAGCGCGAGGGTGTCGACGTTCATGCATTCGATGCCCCCAACGCTCATACCGATTGTTTCATGATTTCCGGCTCCAAGGTATTGGAAGGTTATGGCAAGTACGTCGTCATCGCCGTTGGTCAGAAGAGTTTCAATGGTCGTATCATGATGGGTATGTATTCTTATAATTCTCTCCTCTTGGACATGCTGATCACACTGCCCGTTCTGCAGCTCTCCGAGGCGATCCTGATCCCACTCCGTTACAGGAGAAGCTGAATGATCTTGCTGAGCTCATCGCCAAGATCGGCGGTATTGCTGGTTTGACTCTGTTCAGTTCTCTCATGATCCGCTTTTTTGTGCAGCTAGGCACTGGAGAACCAGCCCGGTAAGCGTTCCCCCCCCCCTCGCTTCTGCGTTTGTCCTAATCATGTTCATAGGACCGCCAACGAGAAGGGAATCGCCTTCACCAATATCTTGATCATTTCCGTAACGTTGGTCGTCGTCGCCGTTCCAGAAGGTCTCCCGCTCGCCGTCACTCTTGCCCTCGCTTTCGCTACGAAGCGAATGACCGCCGAAAACCTCCTCGTCCGTATCCTCGGTTCTTGCGAGACCATGGCCAACGCCTCCGTCGTCTGTACCGACAAGACCGGAACCCTCACTCAAAACGTCATGAGTGTCGTTGCTGGTTCGATCGGTATTCATGCGAAGTTTGTTCGAAATCTGAAGGAGAACAAGGCCCGTACGAACGCACCCGATCAGGAGCAGGACCAACCCCAGGAACAGGACGTTACCGAGGTCGACGACGAACCACAAACCAACCGGAAACATGCAGACGATTTCTCGATCGAACAGGGCGATATCAACACGATTCTTTCTCCTCAGCTCAAGCGCCTGATCAATCAGTCGATCACAATCAACTCTACCGCCTTCGAGGATATCGACCCGGAGACCAAAGAGCTTGCTTTTGTTGGATCCAAGACCGAGACCGCCCTTCTCCAGTTCGCTAAGGATCTCGGTTGGGAGAACTGGAAGGAAACTCGAGAGTCAGCCAAGATAGTGCAGATGATCCCTTTCTCCAGTGAGCGGAAAGCCATGGGTGTCGTCGTTCGCCTCCAGTCTGGCCGCTATCGTCTGTTCCTGAAAGGTGCCTCGGAAATCCTCACCAAGAAGTGCATGCGCCATGTCGTCGTTTCCAAGAACCCGGACCAGAGCCAACACGCCGATTCTGAGATCGAGACCAAGGCAATCAACGAGACCACCAAGGACAACATCTCGAGGACTATCATCTTCTACGCCAACCAGATGCTGAGGACTATCGCTCTCTGCTACCGGGATTTCGAGTCTTGGCCCCCCGCTGGTACCCACTTCCAATCCGCCGATGAGGTTTCCTATGATGACCTCTCCCGCGACATGACCCTGGTGGCCATCACTGGTATCGAAGATCCCCTTCGTCCTGGTGTCCGCGAGGCCGTCGCCACCTGCCACCACGCCGGCGTCACTGTCAAGATGTGTACCGGGGATAACGTTCTCACTGCTCGTTCGATCGCCACCCAATGTGGTATCTATACCGCTGGAGGTATCATCATGGAGGGTCCCGTTTTCCGTGCTCTCGACACGAACGAGCGTATCGAGGTCGTCCCCCGTCTCCAGGTCTTGGCCCGGTCTTCCCCTGAGGATAAGAAGATTCTTGTCGAAACCCTCCGGTCCCTCGGCGAAATCGTCGGCGTCACCGGTGACGGTACGAACGATGGTCCCGCTCTCAAGACGGCCAATGTCGGCTTCTCGATGGGTATCGCCGGTACCGAGGTCGCCAAGGAAGCCTCTGATATTATTTTAATGGACGATAACTTCGCTTCGATTGTCAAGGCTATCATGTGGGGCCGTTGTGTCAACGACGCCGTTCGTAAGTTCCTGCAGTTCCAGATCTCGACCAACATCACCGCCGTCATCATTACATTTGTCTCTGCCGTCGCTTCGGACGAAGAGGAGTCTGTACTGACTGCCGTTCAACTGCTCTGGATCAACATCATCATGGACACTTTTGCCGCCCTCGCCCTCGCCACCGACCCCGCCTCGATGTCTCTATTGGACAGGAAGCCAGATACCCGCGGAACGCGACTCTTTACTGCCGACATGATTAAGATGATCCTTGGACAGTCGATATACCAGGTCATCGTTATCCTCATCTTCCACTTCCTTGGTCACACCATCCTCGGTTTGGATCATTCGGAACACAACGATGGGGTTGTGACGACTCTAGTATTCAACACCTTTGTCTTCGCCCAGATTTTCAACTCGGTCAACTGCAGGAGACTTGACAACAGGCTCAATATCTTCGAGGGTATCTTCAAGAACAGGTTTTTCATCGTGATCACCCTCATCGGTACGTCTCTCGCTTATGCGTTTCAAAGCGTTGGCACCAATTGTTGCTTTTAGAAATTGCTGGTCAGGTTCTCATTGTGTTCGTTGGTGGTGCCGCCTTCCAAGTCACTCGTATCCCTGGTCGTGAGTGGGGTATCTCGCTGGCCCTCGGTTTCGTTTCCATCCCTCTCGGTGTTCTCATCCGATGCATCCCCACTCCTCCACTGGAGCGCGCTTTCATTAAGCTGAGGATCATGAGCTCTGATGAGGTCCTCCCCACCACCAAGCCTGCCACCACCGAGTGGAATGCGGCCATCACCAGGGTTCGGGATAACCTGTCATTGTTCTCGAGACTTCGTGGTGGACGCGTCAATGCGTCTTCCTTCATTATCAAGAGTAGGAGGTCGAGAATCCCCAAGGCGGATCGTGTTGCTCTGTAAGTCCACAGCCTTGCGCACAAGAGATTATTGACTCACCAAACAACTCAGGCCCTCACTCATGACCATGGTCCCTACCCTCGTTGCCTCTTCGGTCGGTGCTGGATGGACGCCGTCACAAGCGGGTCTCTCAGACCCCGCTCAGAACGACCCATCCAAGTCGTCCGCCGCTTTGTGGGAAGGAAAGATCCAGCTCCACCCAGACACGAGGCACGACGACCCTGCCTACCAGAGGTGGGGCCCCAAGAACCGCGGCGACTCACCAGTCTGAGCGTACTCTTCAATGTGGTTGCCTTTTACGAGTTCTCGAACCTATCTATTCTTTACGATGCAACGCACCACTCCATTTTGTCTCCATAACGTTACGACCGGTGGGCGAGCGAGCTTTTGGCAACCCCCCCTTTCCCCCAAACCTTGAACAGTTATCTTCTCGAGAGTTACCCTCACCGTCTCGGCTTACCTACAATAGAGCAACTTCGATTCCTTCACTCCACACACCCCCACCCCCCAGCAGCAAGTATCGGTCTCCACCCCCACCCCCCACTTGTGACTCGTTGAACGAATATTATTCACGAATTAATTGTCCTCCGTCACAGCATGTTGATTATTCGCACCCTACCTCGATTCATTACGCTATCCTGATGCTCTTTCTTTTTCACTCATCATATTCCTTTCGTCTACCAGGTGGTTCTAGGTTTCCTTTTCTTCCCCCCCCCAGTCCTTCTATGGTCTTTCTTGGGCGTTACTTCTCCCATCTTTCAGTGTATATAGTCCGGTATGTTTGTTCGCAATTGAAATATAACCACCATGAACCACACGAACCATCAGATATCGAACGATAATGAAACGTGTTAAAGGCCCAGATTACACCCCGCTCCGCTGCGTCTTCAAGTTTCGTGCGCATCATTCACCGGTTAGTGGCCAGCACGGAAACGAACAAGATATTGCAGGGCTACCGCGGTTTTAGGGCTGAGGGGCTGTCAATCAGACGTGCGGGAGGTGATAGTGATTGTCAAGTTCCTTCTTTCCTCTTCTTTCATCCGTCTCGCCTGCTTGTTCCGCGGTCGGGCCCGGTTGTTCGCTCTTCCGGCTGTCATCCTTGGATGATTGCTGGATTCTAAATATTATAACCGGATCCACGAGTGGAGCGGAGGGAACCAAGAACGCGAAACGGGGGTGATCGGTGGCTTTCCATCTTCCTTACCTCTGCGACGCCTAAGGTCAGATTCACACGACGCTTGAGTATTTCCTCAACGTGTTGGGTAACAGATCCCCCCCTACTCACTTTTACCTTGTAGATTGACCGTGATCTTCGGTTTGCGCGCGGTGCATGGAGTTAGCTGAGGTTACGCCGGCTAAGCTTTGTCGAGTCCCCTGGTCTTGTGCCTCTATTGAATGGCGTTCCTGGGATCAGCAGTGTACACGCTTGCTTCGCTATACAGGGCCCGAACCATCACTCACTCGAATGATCAAGAATCGTCAAGCCAATTCACAAAATGGATCCATTTGCTCCGACGATGATCTAGGGTACGAGTCTCAGGCTTCCCCGCCCCTATCTCTCAAGTTTCTCTCATCTGCTTGCTCCGGTCAGTATAGTTGTTTATGTGGGCACCCTTAATAGACGCGGTCTTACGGTCCACTCGTTCCTCCTGGGTTGAGGTGCAATTCAATGCAGCAGCTCGCACGTTCCCCGTGGGAATAGTAGGAACCTCCAAACCGGTTGACGCTCGCCACTTGACCACACCCCTGGCGTACTCCCTCTACCCCATCACCAATCTCCGACCATTTCCTGTCATCCAACCCATAACGAGGGGGTCATGGATTCGTCCACATGGTTCGATGACAGCTTCCGACAATCAGAAACGGTGGACATTGATGTGCTGGTGAACGCCGCACTCTGCGCGCGCACTGGGACTTACGTCTTCCCGCTCACCCAAACCATGTGTGATGGCGGGTAGGTATCATCTGTCTCTGATCCAAGAATCCGACTCAACGAACATCTTTCGTAGCGAACCTGACGTACCGATCGCCGACGTGCGTTCACAGACTCGCCCTGCGCCGTGATCTGGTACTGACTTGGGTGATAGTCAGGGAAGACAGGAAGTTCTTTGGCAGGAGCGCTCCTCGAATGTCCTCCACGGTACCGCCCACGCGATGCATCACCCCCCCTCCCGAAACGCGGTCCTATCTACAACGTTCCCGTCGAGATCCTCATCAGAATCTTCCAACTCGTCGCACCTCCACGCACTCGACAAGGCCTGCATGATCTCTCAAAGTTAACCCACGTCTGCCGATTCTGGAGGATGGCGTTGCTTAATCAACCTCGACTGTGGTCAGCGATCTTTATAACGCAAGAGGATCGTCGAAGCTTTATCGATGCGTGCCTCCGGAGAAGCTACCCTGTCGCGTTGGATGTCACGATGGAGGCTAGAAAGCTCGGGAAAATCCGCCCGGATTGCACGTGCGACAAGGGAGTTCGAGAAAGGCTGCTACCCAACGAATCTAACCCCTGCGAGTGGCACTTCCAATTTGAGCTCCTCGCCGAAACCAGACATTCCAATCGTATCCGCGCGTTGGACATCGAATTTGATGGCGACTGGGTACCTATTACGGGGAGAGCGCGGTTCGCGTTAGGGAGCTGTCGATTTTTCACCTCAACATTTCCCCGACTCGTCACTCTCACGTGGAAGAACGAGGGGACGACCCATGCCGATCATCTATTCTCCACCCCACCCTTCGTTCCTACCCTACGCTTCCTGACCTACGTGGGGGGCTGGAACAGCTTAATCGCACAGGTCGCCAACCTAACCTCCTTCTCCTTCGTATTCGATATGGAATCCAGGCCTTCGAGAATCAATACGGAGGCTTTTCGGCTACTCATACGTAACAACCGCTCTCTCGAATCACTAGACCTGAAGTGGATTGATTTCGAGGGTGACTCGAAGGGTCCCCCTGTTCACCTTTTGAACCTCAAGTCGCTGGCCGTCAACCGCCCTCTCAAAAAGCTTTCGACCGCCATTCGCATCCCCGCGCTCCAACGTCTCTCATCACTTCGAATTTCATCAGAGGACGCCGATATGTACACAATATCTGCCACCGGAGAGGAGATCACAGTCACGACCGAATGTTACCTAGATGAGTTCACGGAGGGCTGGGAGGACCTTACTGGATACGCGAAACCCGTCATACGCCACGTCCGCCTCTATGATGGGCCGGAGCACGTCGACCATTGCTTCGGTGACAACAGCACCCTCGTATTGATGATGATGGATGCCCAAACCCTGGAGGTGGGCTACAACTACCTAACGGGATGGTATAGGAGCTTCTGGGACGACTTGAAGCAGCTCGGGACGCAACTGAAGACCATCCGTTTCGAGGTTTCAGGGGATCTGGAGCCGTGCCCCGACGACGATTGTATACATGACGATCTGGATTGTGAGGTGTGGGATACCATTGAGGACCTGGTGAAGTACCGGTCTGACCAGGGTCGACCGTTTTCAGCGGTCGAGAGGCTGGTGGTTAGCGAAAGCGAGAGGGAGAACAGGTTGCAGGCTTATGTGTGGAGATGCTTTTATGGGAGTCGCAAGCTTAGTCAATATGTCCGACCTGTACAGGTATAGGTTTCTGTTTGTTTGTTTTTTCTTTTTCACGTTTTGCATGGGTGTACTATTTAGTGTTTACATCATTTATCTCATTCTCACTCGAACTTCTCTCTAGAAATTAGCTCATAGACCGCGTGTCCGGCTGGGACCGTGAGACTTGGAGGAGGATTGGCTGCCCACGACCACGATGGTCGGTTTTACCGTAAACAATTCGATTCACGCAGCGGAGCTCATCTGCTACTGCTTTCCCCGTGAATTTTCCTGATGACCAAGTTCAAGTTGTATTGGTGCACGATGCTGCTAGGTAATCCGAGCGACTTCTGTGTCGATAAAAATTTCGTGGGCAGCTTCGGTCGTTCCTTCTGGGGAAGCGATGAACCCGGCGGTTGAAAGGATTCTATGGGAGTTGCAACAGTGAGCAGCGGGTGGAAAGAATTCCGTACTTGTGCGTACTTTAACACTTCCGACAACACTGCAGAAGAGATGGTCGTGCAGTCGTTGGTGTATTTGACGGTGCTCATCCATTCCTGTGACGGGACCGGTATCGCATGATGGAGTCGGCATCACTGTATTCGTCACACACCTTGATATCGGCCTCGGGATATCCCCAAGTCTTTCGGATGAAAGGGACATTGATTGATTCCCTACTTTCCTGAGAATCGAACTTGGTAACGTAGCTAGTGAGGGTGGTTAAGAAGTCGTGAACTGCTTTCTTTGGAGCACGCTCGGGAGACGGGTGTGCGGCAATTAACCATGATGGCCACGGGGTGGGAACAGAGCCGATCTGACCAGGTGAGTTTGGCTATGTGCTGTGGTGTTTTCTTTGTAGGGACACGTACGAAGCGAACTTCGCCGGAGTCCAGCCACGGTTTCGTGGTAAACCATTCCCACATGAACGCACTTGTTGAACCGTCGTTGACGGAGCCGATGAGACCATTGATATCGTTGTTCACTGGCGTAGTGTACTGAGTGACTGGAGAGATTGGCAATGGGGGATCATGTACCTTGGAATTTCAACGTCGTTGGTGACCATCCTTGTTGGAGAGCCATCACGAAGGCCATCGTCTGACTACCGCTGTTTGGAACATGTTAATCGTAGCTCGAGCAACAATCCTAGCGTCCTACTCACCTTCCCTGACGGGATATTCCAATTGTTGTATCCTTCAAGTTTGCGATAGAGTCGAAGGATGAAGATTTTCCGGTGACGACGGCCCTGGGGGGTGGGTTCGCACGGGGTATCCGTTATGCCTGGAATACGTACCAGTTTAGTGGTGAAGTAACGTAGCTTCCCACGAGCTTATATGCTTTCGAGCCCTTCGCAATTCCAGAGATCAAAGCATCCGTTAGAGCACTAGGATTGCCTCAGAAGTGTGGGTAAGACATAGAGAAAGCCGCTCAGCGTACATCGCAACATCAATTTCGTCGTTGGTGAGTCGGGAGATCAGCTGGCCTGTACCGCCTGGTACTTTGGTGAGTATACGGGCCAGCAAAGCACTGGGTGCATAGGTTCACTTGGGCATTCGACGAGGACGAAGGATTTTCCTTGATCCACTTCGGCGAACTGAAGCAAGGGAGAGGAGAAATGTTCCCTAACTGACGGAGGGTTAGCTCGGTTGTATCTATGGGCGGTCGATGCGGTTACCGTAGCCTACTCGTAGGGGAGCCATCTTATCTCAGCGGACGAGCGGGTTCGGGTGTGGAAGGAAGCCACGTGGAGTTTAAAGCCTTTGGTAAATAAACACAAACAAACTTACTCATCCGCGTTTGGCACGCCGTTCACACAAGGTTGCCACAATGTCCTCTGGAGACAAACAAGACCCCATTGCACCCATGTCGTCTGGGGATGTAGACCTGGACAAGATCCTTAACCGAGAAGCCAGCGCTTTTCAACGGGATGTAGAAGTGGAACGGATTCTGAAGGCGTTTAAGCTCAAGTAAGCATCATGCGTGTGTCCTTGCGTTTTAAGGTAGAATTCACCGGTTTACTTCTCGTAGCCCTTACGACGTCATAGACATAGACGAATCCGCCACACCAGAACAAATCAAGAAGAGATACCGACAGCTCTCACTCTGTGAGCACACGATCCCCTCTTACACTCCACCTCATGCATCACCTCTCCCTATCCAAATGCACTATCGCTTCAACCGTCGTCGGTCCACGAAACCGCTTGCTTTACCTCTCGATGTGACTGAAGAATCTGTTCGTTGACCAACGCATGCCTCGTACGTTTTTCTGTTTGCAGTCATCCATCCTGACAAGACCCAACACGCACGCGCCCCAGAGGCTTTCGATTTACTGAAGAAGGTACTACCTACGTGTGTTTACGTTGTACACCTGATATTCACTGACGCAATCTAGGCTGAGTCTGAGCTCTCTGATCCGAAGAAACGAGAGGAGATGGACGCAGTCATCAAGGAGGCACGAATCCAGCTCCTCAAATCACTCACACTACCTACAAATACACCGGAGGATGACCCACGCTTGAAGAATCTCACGCCACCCTTCAAGACTCAACTTCGTCAATCCTCCAAGACCATGCTTATTGAGGAGGAAGTCCGGCGACGAAAGTAAGTACGGGCGCCGGGGACCAGCCTACACTTGTCTCTGACGTGTTTATCGTACACAGGGCGGTGAAGATGAACCTTGCCAACGAGGGATTGGAAGCGAAGAAGAAAGAAGATGAAGTCCTCGCGAAGAAGCGCAAGGCCGAGGAGGATGCAAATTGGGAAGGTTTGTCGCTACTGGTGTTTTCCACTGATAGCACCGACTCACTAATTTCTACAATAGCAAACCGAGAGCAACGTGTGGGTAGCTGGCGGACGTTTAGCAAGGACTCGAAAAAGAAGAAGAAACAGAAGGTGAGCATCCTCGGATAGCGGATGGCCATTGCATGTCTTTCAGGAGGTAGCGGGCCGGGTGGTGATATACAGCTTTGTGCATCGGTTCTGTGCATCGATTTTTCGTAAAGTTGAGGACGCATCCTTCAACTTCTAGACCACTGTTTTGTTCATTCCTCGTTGGCCTCGGCGCTTACGCCGTATTACCATCCCCGTCAAACTCGCTACGACTGGGCGCAGTTAAGTATGAGCAGGACAGAAATTAACCGTAAGTACTCTTGGCTGCGGAGTCCATGCGTGATCCGTGGTTCGTGGGAATCCGGAACAGATTCATCATCAAACTTTCCACCACCAGGTCGCCTTTCCAGCGATGTCTGCCGCCCTGGCGAGAGTGTCGTTGTTCGCCATCGCGACCACCTTGCAAACCGTGAGCGTCGTACCGCCGAATCCCGTCCCGGACGAGGCACATCAGGAAAGATTTCGCAAACTTGCTGGCCCCTCCACGTCACAAGGCAGCGATCCCAGCAGAATCCGCGGAGGATCTGGCCCGGATGAGTGGACGAAGCGGAAACAGAAATTGAGGTCCCAACTGGGACCTTTCTACTTCCCCTACGCGTTTGCTATATTCTTTTGGATCCTCGTCATCCTGGAAGTACCTCGGAGCTTTGATCACGAGAATCCCTTGAACTGTCGATTCGTTCTGGGCACTTTGCTCACAGCTCTCGCTTCTGCGTTGCGGTTCTCAAGTTTCAGGTCTCTCGGACATCATTTCACATACCAATTGGCGATTCTACCCTCCCATACACTCATCACCACCGGTCCCTACGCCTACGTCCGCCACCCGTCCTATGTAGCTCCGCCGTTCATCATTTCGGGCTGCGCGTTGAGCTTCACCTCTCAGGGAACGGTACTACGCGAGCGGATCGGGCCGAGCACGGATACAGTGGTTCTCGGTGTTCTGGTTGGGATGCTTTATGTGGGCTGGCAGTTTGTGAAGAGGGCGGAGGTTGAGGACCGGGTGTTGAAAGAGGAGTTTGGGAAGGAGTGGGAGGAGTGGGCGAGGGTTGTCAAGTACAGGTTCATACCTGGGCTCTACTAGTCCTATGAGCCGGGTCAAGGTATTCCGGATCGACGGGGTGTCGACGTCCTTGCGATATTCCTTTAGGTAACCCCCTCAACAAACGCGGGCCTTGCAAGGAATGAGTTCCCCATCCCTCGTCCAAGTCCCACATCTCATGCGACCATCCCCCCGAATACGAACAAATTGATTCTTGTGATATCTCCCATGGCTTATCGAAAATTATTCCATTCCCCTCGTTTGCAATCCCACCCCGCCGTTGTCACACGGCCCCCCGTTTGAGGACCGGATGGAACCCGTTGTTGTCATGCTCGGCGTTTATGTACTCCACACATTTGTCGTGCCCTGGCCATCGCCCGTCGAAGGATAAAACCCGAACTACCATGTCCCCCCCCGTCCGAGGAGTTATCCGATCATCGGAAACGTGTTGGATGCTCCAAGGAACGCCTCAGCCTGGAGGGGTCTACTCCGATGGCTCATAAGTACGGTGCTTGTCGGCCGCGTGACACCAAATGCCGACGAGTTGGACTAACCGTTCGCAGGAACGGATGTTTTGCAGTTGAAGTCGTTCGGCATGAATATATCCCTGCTGGTACACCGGTGATTGAGAATATCTGGTATATACATATCCGGTAAGCAGCGTTTCTGGTATGATCTAACGTTGCGGACTATGATAGGGTGGTATTTCACAACCTTCAAACCTTCCCCAAACCGGGGAAATCCGATCCGGAAAGGTATCCAACCTTCAGTTCCTCTCTGGGGTCATGGGCGAGCGTGGCTGATTGTGAATTACAGTATTTTCCCCGGGAGGCACCTCTCCCTCGGGGCCCTTGCATTTAGAGATTGTTTGCATCCTTTCGGTGTTTCAATACCGAGGTTCCATTAGGCGAGGACAGGAAGCCACAGCTTCCCCCAAGGGACGTTGGCGAGACTGCAGACCGGTGCGAACTGTCATGGCGACCTTTTCCTACCCCTTGACTAACAGTCAACCCACGCATAGACGTCCTTTATCGTTTCAATGGACAATTAAACCACGTTCGAGAGGGTTTGCACCCTGATTAGCCGAACGGGGGAGGAGAAGCAATTCAGAAGAAACTCCATACATGTGTGCCCGCCGACCCAACCACTATACGATCCCCACGCATGCGAATGACACCTCTTGTGGCCTATAACCAATTTCACCGCCTAACGACAACTGTAGTCTCCACCGTGGAATCTCACGACAATGAATACCGCGGTGGTTCTCTAACACCGGGGAATGGAGAACCGACACTTTAGGGCGCTTACAACCGGTTGACCACTCCACTCTTCTTTTGGTTTGTCCTCCGATCCGTACCCCGCTCGATGGTCGCGTTAGGGATACACGCCGGAAACCTGCGGACGTGGAGTTCGCCACTTGGGACCAGTATATGGCTCCACACCGCCGCGGGGGTAATACTATCCTTGCCTGCCCATAGGCGCCCAATACCTGTCTAATTGGCACCACGAGGAACTGATATCTTGTTCCCCTGCCTAATCCTGATATATCCCAACCGACTCCCCTTCTTTGACAGTTACTATGGGCCATGGAGCGTCTGCCGAAGGTTCTGATCCAATAAACACTCCATGATCGCTTGCTACCATTCACACCTCGATTTCTGGCCCTGGTCGATTTCCTGCGGCGTGCGGGAACTGCAGACGTCATCTCCTTCCTATTGCTTGTATCACAAGGGGACGCCTCGCTCCACGTAGGCGCCGTAGTCTATTCCCATCTGTGCATCCTAGAGATGTTCTAACCCAGGGAGGTGACGGAATGCGAACAGCGACTAACCACGTCCAGTGTGCTCCGCTGAATCACGAGGTTATACGCCCCGGAACGAAGCCATTACCGGGGTGTGGAGCTCATAAACGGTGCATGGACTGAGGTTGTAACCCCATTGGCATCGGTCTGCTGTCTGTTCGGCTGAAGTGTTCATCGAGATGTCCTCCCACGGTGTGCCACTTGCTAACCTATGAAGGAGGTTATATTGACCATAGGAACTCCCATCCCCAGGACACCCAATTCATGTGGCTGCTGTTGTATCAGTGGCCTAATGAAAGAGGGTCGTGGAGTTCAGGTTTACACGTACGACAGATAACTCCCGGATCCAAAGCCCCGGCAATTCTTGTGAGAACTCTTATGAGTTCAGTTCAACGATAGGGAATGAGAGATGAAATAGATCCTATTCAGCCGAACATCCTTATCTCCAAAACCAAAAACGTCATGACGCGACTCAATCCACCCACCACAAGAGATTCGACGAACTGCGTTCGTTAGGTTGGAGAGTACTTGGAGTGATCTGAACCACCACCTTGTCCTTCTTTCCCCTCACGTAGGTTGCATGGACATGGTCCGGGGGGGCAGATGCGTCAATAAGTACGCACTGCTTCCGAGTGATACCCCACATAACAGGATCTCCAACGTCTCCAACAACTCTATGATCACATCAACCAAGAAGCATAGGTCCTCATCCGACATCTCCAGATCTGCTAAACGCATCAAAAAAATAAAGGGGAGCAGAAAAGCAAAACAGCTTCCGCCGAAATTGAAATAAGGATTTGGCCGACAGCCCGGGAACAGACCATTCAAAAGCGTAAAAGGCTTTTCAAATTCCAAGCCGAAGAAGCCTTCAGCTAGGCTTCAAGCTTCAAGCTTTTTCCAAGCATCAGCAGGACACGCGGTCTGGACAGTTGGGCCGGATGACGGGAGACCAGATCAAGTACGTTTCGATCGGAGGCGGCTTCTGACCCCCCTTATCTTGCCGGTGGACGAGGGAAGAAGGATCATTGCAGCAATCACCGCGTGAGTCACCCTGTTGCGGAGCTGCTCCAAGCGCCGGTGCCTCGTTGCTACCTTGTGAACAATAGCTCCCCACTCCGCGGTTTCGGGGCAAGGCATTCTCGTTGCTCAATTTGTGTGTTCATGAATATTTGAAAATCGCGAGCTAAACGGTTTGAGCAAAGTCCGCCCGCCCGTGCGAGGTTATAAAATTACCTGCGTCTCATCTATCGTCATGATCAGATCTGAGACTATCGTGGACGCGGGCCTCGGTATATTACACTTTCGCTCATCAAAAAAGGCGTGTACAACCTAATGAGTGAAAGGGGGGAAAACGACAACAACAAGCTCCTTCAAATGATGGAGCCAGACAAGAGAGAAAACGTGACGTGGATGTGATGCTGTGAGCGGAACGACAGAGCGTGTAGGGCGGTTACATACATGGAACGGAGGGGGAGCGACCGATGGGGTGAGACCTTCGGTGACATGGAAAATGATGCTACAGATGATGAACAGACAACAGTGATGGAAAACACATGAGCTGTGCAAGGAAACATGGGGGGTGAGGGGGAATGAATAAGGGTGGGAAGGGGATCGGGTAATTAGTGGGGTCAGGTGAAACGAGAAATGGAAAACGGTGAGAAGACCACGACAGAAGGCGATATGTAAGTACAAAGTCACTAAAGCCCAAAAAGAACCTAGGAAAACCTTGGCAAATATTCTCAGGTCAGCTCGGATCGCTAGAACAGGGACTAGGACAGGGGCGTACCTCAATGCAAATACTTCTCGTTCAACGCGTGAACTTCCCTGGCCAAATACGGCCAGTTCAGACACCGACTCAACCCCTCTCGAAGCTTGCCCTCGGGAACTTGAATCTCAGGGGTCTCATCGACGCCCCGAGCTTCTCTGATCTCTCTCTCGCACCGTTCCTTGATCAACTTGAGCTCCCAACCAAGGAGGTTGTATAGCAGTCTCATATTTGGTTGTATCAGGACCGAGAGCCGTCGGGAACGAACAATCAAGTACGCGTCCACGAGAGAGATTCCAAGGTGCTTCATCACATAGGCGATCTGTATGGTATCCGTGAGGCGAAGGTATCGTACAAGGAGAGATTGAACGTACGGTTACGGTAGCGCTCCTCGACACACCTACCCGACAATGGACCAGCACTTGTCCACCCTCCAACCTCGCCCTCTCGATCCAATCGCAGATTGGTCCCAGCTGATGCTCGAGGGTATCGATACCATCATCGCAGACACCCTGGATGTCCAACACCTTAATTCTTCCCTCCCTCTCCTCGATCCACAACGACGCCCTGCGTTCGCGTGGAGGCGAACAGGAAGGATTTTTGTACTCGGGTGGCGGTACCAATGCGCACTCCCCAACGGAAACGACGTGGGTGATACCCAGAGCGTGAAGCATGTATGCATTGGAGGCATGATTGCTACGAAGAGTCGTTAGTCAGCTTGTCAATCGAAGCCGATGATCGACCTACAGATCTCCGAGATACAAGAATGGCAACACCCTGCTGGGGAAGCTGCCGTTAAACCTGGGGTCGTTGAACCAACTCTGATGGTCGCCAAAAGCCGACATCATCGGTAGAGTACTCGCTCTTTGCCTTCTGAAACCGGGCGGGTACCCCAGGACGTTGGTGGTCGTGCCGGACTCATCAGCGGCCTGGCCATTACCGGGCTTGTTGTCGGCCTGCGCTTGAGCTTGTTGCATCTGGACGGGTAACTCTTCGACACTCGCTGAATGTCCGTGGGAGCCACCAGAGTTGGCACCTACGCCTCCACCCTTGCTCAAGTGACCTCCGGGGCCTTGACCCACCACGGGCTGCGGCCAACCGGGCCTCAAGCCAGGGTCCCACCCGACCTCAGTCTGACCCTCCACGCCGTTCACGTATTGAACGCCGCTCATCCCAGTCCCAGGACCCGTGGAAGGGGTCGGTGAAAGAGTCGAATCGGAAAGACTCGAGGTGATCATCTTTGCTCGTCCGCGATCCTGATTGAGCCTTGTTTCAACCTTCTTCAATAGTCCCAGGTCACTCTGGTACACAAAGAAGCTGCGCCTCTTCGCCACCTGGAGCTCTAGATACGCCTGAGGGAGAGACAAACCCCTCAGGGCCATCAAGAGACATAGGGCGAGAACGGATGATTCTGTGTAACCATCGGCGGAGTAAATGAGGACCTTAACGGGACGGGTCCGAACCGATCCTGCCGGGCATCGATAGGGAGAAGACGAGTCATCGGTGTGTGAAGAATAAGAAGCCGAAGTAGAACGGAACCTGTTCGCCGAGTTGGTATGTGCCGAGGGGGAGAAGAAAGAATTAATGAAGGAGGTTTGTGGCGGCAATGAACTCGAACTAAATGTTACTCCGCGTTTCCGCGAAGCTGACGAGGATTGTTGATCGGCCCCCGAAGAGGAAACATCATCACCAGGAATCCTCAACCATCTGTCCAAGAACGCGATAGATGACGCAAGAGCGCTAATTGTAGATCCGTTGGCTGGGGGCGAACTCGGGAACGTCAAATGAACGATCGAGTTGGCATTCGGAGGCGGTCGAACAGGCAGTTCTCCTCCTTCGTCCAGGAGCTTCGAGTGTTGGGCGGCCCACGTGGCATCGAGGACAGAAAGGTGTTCGTCGGCGGCGCGCAGGTGGGCGGGGGTGGGGAATTGAGCAAAGTCGTGGCACTCGATGCAGATGTCGAAGCCACCGTCCTGAGCGGGGGTATTGTAGGCACTGTTGAACGGATCTTCCGTGGGATGTGATCCGCGTGAGTGGGGAACCCATTCATCAGCGATCGGCACGTCATTTGCGTTGCCGAGATAAACCTGGCCAATGGCAGGGTCCCAGTGGGTCGAAGGGGGGGAAGCAACGAGGTCGTCGGGAAGGGGAGATGTCGAGAAAATCTCGGTAGCCTTGGTAAGATCCCGCATCTCATCCTTCTCTCGATGGGCAAAATTGGTCAAGTTGGCCTTGAGGGTCACGGGTGCATCGTGGATGGGATGTCGGTACTCGATGTCGTCGTACCGAGCGATCAGATGAGGAAGGGATTCCAGCATCTCCGGGAGAGTCGCCGTCAAGACAAAGACATTGTAGGCGATCAGGTTGGCTTCTGGATTCGGATCACCGTCCTGACGAAGTCGGTCCTGCCTCTCGAGCATCTTGGCCTCGATGGCCCGCTTGAACTTTTCGGCCAGCGCGAAAGCAGACCTGGTGGTACCCTTTGCAGAGTATATGACGATGTCGGATATCGTGGCATAGATGGGCTGATATTCGAAAGACGGGGTCAGCTGATCAGCTGTGCGGGGTTCTGACAGACGGGAGAACAACAACAAGGACGGGGCAGGGAAGACGATACGGGGTCTTGATCGGAGATTGAACTTACGACTTGGATACCAAAGTTTCGGAGACTAATCCCATCCGGCACACGTGGTCTTACAAATTCAGGGCCGTGTGGTGTATTAACGAGCAATTCAGATGGACGGAAAGAGGAGGTTAATGTCCAGGACATCGGAGGTGGCGGAGAGGGAGAGGGAGCGGTGAGTGTGGGGGGGCTCGAATCCGTCGTCCCCAACCTTGGATCGTCCCTGGGCAACTGGGACGCCGCAGGGTCTGTGTTGGAGGTGGAAAACGTTGTTACAGAGTCGGGAGAATTGAGGGAAGACGTTGTGAAGGAAGAAGCGGTGGACGACCGACGATCATGGTGAGTGTCGGAATAGGCATAGTCGACAGCATACACTGCCGGCTGGGAATCGGAGGTAGTAGACATGGTACGGTGGTGCACAGGATGCATATGCGAGAGGTTATTCGTGTCTATCTCTAACTTGGACGACGGCGGACGGTCGATGTCCATCTCAAACGGCTGAGGGGACAAAACGTCGCACTCGATCTCGGAGGAGGAAAAGTCATCATCGTCCAGGTCGTCGTCGTCGTCGTCGCTATAGACGGGGGACGAATCAGCGGACTCTGGCGGGTCGTCGTCACACGCCACCCAGACGAGACCGCGATAGTTGGGGAGAATCGACCGCCTAGATACGCGACCGTAAGAAGAGAAGAACTGAATCTGGGCCTCGTTATCGCCCTCTAGGCCGTGTAGGAAGGGGAAGAGGACCGAGTCAGGAGCATGGGAGAGAAGGCTTTGGAGATGGATTTGGGCGAACTGTTTGGCTGAGAGCGCGCGGATCGGTTGGTGAGGTGGGGGTCTTGGGAGAAGGAGCTTGAGGGAGGAGAGGAAGTTGGGGGGGTAGACCAGGCCGTGAAGTCCTTCGTCCGGGTCTGTCGCCGTCGTTGCGGTGGATGTTATCGGGCAGGCCATGAACGGGGAGGAAGGGGGTGTTCGAACGGGGATTCAGATCCTAACCACAAGCAACTCTTTAGCCACAATGATATTCGTGATTATTATTGGCGTGGGTGGCAAACAAAGGTAAACAACTCTGAAACACTTTCCCGTTCTCGACCGAACAGAAATCGAAAGAGGGGCTTATCTCGACAAGGGATGGAGTCGCTCATTGCTCTCCTCCTCGTCTCCCACTCTGCAAACACCGGCCCCGCCCTCGTCTTCAGATGGCCCCCGACCCCCGCGTCGTCCCCCCGACTCGCGCGCCCAAACCTCACGAACCCCGCCACCCATCCCCCCGCGCTCCAGGCTGACAACCCCTGGAAGGCGGCCAACTCCTCCGACACCGTGTCCTCCTCGTCAGCCCTCTCGGCCGCATCCGCTGCACGGCTCGCAGGCGACGATGGGGACCACCTGTGGTCTGGGCCCCCGGATCGGTCGAGGGATCACTCGCTGTCGGACATCACCGGCAACTCCCACCCGCTCTCTGCTCACTCCTCCTCCCGAGCATCCGGAAGAACCTCGCCGATCAATCTGGGGCCGTCCCATCACGACATCCAAGACTCCTCCTTCCATTCCACTGCCACCCCAACCGTAAATCACTTACAGACATCCTCCTTCGAGAACTACAACAAGCTATTGGGTTATTCAGCAGAGTTCCTCGCCGGGCTTTTGTGTCCGAATCAGTCCCTATGTCATCAAAAGTTCGAATTGATCGTAGACGATCTCGCATTCATCGGTCACCCAGTTTGTGCCGAAAAGGGTGCGACCTGGAAATTCAAAACTCCACGCCCAGATAAGCACTCCGCTAAACCTTCTTTCTTCGGCCGTCGTGGGAGAGGTCCACGCAAATCCTCTGCTTCAAAGACCGCTCCGGTCAGCGCGCCTATGACCCCACTCCTCGACGTAGATCCCCCAACCCCCGTCGCGGATGATGAGGAATCAAGTGACTCCGACTCTTCATCGGATCCCACCACCGCGCCTAATTCCCCATCTTCATGGTTACAAACGTTTCACTTCGTCCTGGTCATGGATCTCCCCGACCCCTCTTCCTCCGCTTCCGGGAATGTCTCCAAGTACTTCGATATCATATACGAACACATCGCCTTTACGGTTACCGCAGTCCTCTATCAAGAACAGGTTCTCTCGAACTATGTCGAGCAGGAATCGGATCTTTTGATCAACCTCAAGGACCAATACGCTTCACGGGGCGAGCGGTTCGCCGATTACGTTGAGCACGCCTTACGTGTCTCAGGTCTCGCCCAGGCGATGAAGAATCTCTACGAAGCCATCAAGGCGGGGGTGATAGCCAATATCACGATTCACGATTTGCCGCTAGAGCTTCAGTTGCCCCCCTACCTCGACTCACTCCTGCACAGCACTTCCTACGACGACTACGACGACGATCTCGCTTTAGAGTATCAACAACACGAGGAATCTTTCTTCGGCACTGAAGGATGGGGAAAGGAGCTCAGTTGCGCTTGGAGACTACCCACTCTCTCACCCTGGAAGAGCCTGTTGTTACTCGACGATGGAGAACACGGGGACGGAAATGCCCTTTATGCGGATTTGATTACCGGACAGAATGTCATACCGGAGGACAGGCAACTGGCCGAACAACTGATCAGGTTCCTGGAGATCACATCTATCACCCTCTCGTCGGTTTTCTCACCCCAGTTCCTGATTCCACTGAATTGACTGTTTTGGTGTGTCAGGTTGGCGGATATGGCAAGTTTGCTCGACTGGGATCTTGCCACTCAAGTATACCCAACAGTCCGTTGGTTAGTACATCACCGCCGCGCGAAGCTCGTGGATCTCGTGCATCCACAACTCAAGACGGTGTTCACCCTTGCTCCCAAGTTCCCCGCCCCGTTGGTTCTTTCGCCTTAGCCCTGATATCGTCCTGACACGAATCATCTAGGTTGGCCGAACTGGCAAGGGATTTCGATCGAGACTTCTCCCAACATTACCCTTTCATTCCTACTCTTACTCGAATCCTGAGCGCAATCTCGACCTCCATTCCTCCGCAACTGACCGCCCAGGATCTCACTCCCCTTTCGGCATCCGTTGCCTCGCTCGCCCCGCCCGATTCTGCCTTTTCTTCTCACTACTCGGCACCCCCACTCACCGCTGAGTTCGGTTTCTACCCGACACAATCCTCACGCTCTCAATCCAACTCTAATTCAAACTCTGGATCTCATTCTCATTCTCGGGATCGGCTTCAACCCCCTAATCCCAATGCCGCCCAACACTTTTATGCGACGGTAGTGCAGTCTAACAAGTCATTTCTCCCATTCTTCCATAACGTTGTTGCTTGGATGCTCAAACGTGACCTCCTGGTGACCCTCCATCTACATGTGAGGGTTGTCGCCACCGTGGTGGTGAAGCAGAAATGTAGAGACGATATGGAGAGGGAGAGAGCCGAGAGGGTTACCAAGTGGCCTGGGAGGAATGCCCGGTTCCAGACTCCTCACACTGGACAAGAGGGAGGCGGCAGTGGCAGCCTCGGGAGACGAAACAGAGGTCCAACCTTAGCCGAAGAAGTTATCGTTGAAGATGAAGGGGGTGCCGATGAAAAAACTCCCCGCGTATCGGAAGAGGAGATGGGAGACGGGGATGAAGATCCCGACCTTGTAAAACCGAGTAGTTTCGAGGGTTCCCCGAACTGGTTCTCACTTTCACCCCGTGAGGCTCGGCGGAGGACTCGTAGGTTACCCTCGACATCTTCTTCTCGTGCACTAAGTAGTGAGTACGATGGTCCTTACATGTCCCGTCGGAGGTCTAGCGCTCGGGATCATCCTGGGAGCGCCTCGAGAGGGCGGAGCCGGATTCTTGAGGACGTGATTTCCGAGAATCCATTCTACGAATCTGGCGAAGAGGATGACGGAGGGGATGATGATGAAGGCGACACGGAGGATAGTGAAGATGAAGACGACGAGAGCGTTCCCTCGATAATACCCGATCCCGGACGTGCAACACCCAGGGAGAGAAGGTGGTTGAGTAAGATGAGCGAGGGCAAGAGCTCGTGGATCGCTAAGCGGTTCGAAACGCAAGTGTTTCTCGGTCATTTTTACCGTTCATTTTCTGACGCCCATAGCAGCATACATCAATATTTTGACGGAAAATGCACGGATGATGAGATCCTCTACCATGCGGACATATCTCGCAAACAACTCCGTGAAGTGCTCCACCACTACGATGAATACGTGAGTGTTTTCTTCCATTCTTCCATCTCGATTTTTCTTTTCCGTGTCACGCCGTGGGCCCGTCCATCCGTCTATCACCCGCTCATTATTCACTGGTCGCCTGCCTCGGGATCGCGTCCGTGGGATCCGACCTTGACACTAGCAAAACCCTCCAAGTGTGTCCGCATGGGCTACAAGGGCGCGATGGCATCGAACTCGCCCACCAATGAGTCGATTACCTCACTGCCCCATGGATTTGGGTTTTCTATTCCATTTCAGTCGCGCCTCTCCCCGGGCTATATGGTTTCCGTATCCAAATCGCCGCTTTTTGAAATGCAACTCTCCGTCCGCTCCTTCTTTACGGTTACGTCTTGGGCTCGGGCCATTTCCGTTCTACTACTTGTACGGCTACGGGTTCCATGGCGTTCTAGTCCCATTGCGTCTTCCCTCTTGGTTCGAACGGTTCCTTTCTCACGTTAATTTGCGCACGTCTTTCCCTTTACAGTTACAGACGTTCCTGCATCCGTCTTAGTCTAGCATCCGGCCTTGCATCCGATTATTGCGTCGGCGCCGGCATTGTGCGGAATTCGGGATGAATGTCCAAATATCTGCCGGCCTCGATATCGCGCAGCGGATGCCAGAAGGTTTGGAGCCTCCTGCAGGCTAGGTCTCAATTGCGATGATTAATGAGGATGTGGCGCTTGTCAGACCTCGTGTTCCGCCCTCTTCCATCCTCTCCCATTCATATGACTGCTGCCTAACCAACCCTCTCGTACCTCATGATCTCCCGGTATACAATTCAGTCCGAGGGTGTAGGGTTTTCTTGACTCGATTCTCTGAATGCAACCTTGATTCCAACGCACCGACCTCCGAATGGGAGGAAGAGCGGTTTAACGGTTTTCCAGGTGATTCCTCGCACACACCCTCACTCTTCCTTGATGGTGAATTGGATCCGTAGACCTAGTGTTCTGGCCCTCTTTCTCTGTTACGAACCTTCCAACTCTCTTTGGTCATGGGCCTTAGGGCCTAGAACCGGGCGATTCATGCTTCGCGGTGCATACATTCATGTATACCAGTGATCTGCCGGGTCGAGGAACCTGGAGTACCGTAACCTACACACTTCCGGAGTTCTGAAGAAGGTCTGATCGGCAGGTTTATTTATTTAAGGGGTAAACGTTAAACACTCTCCACGATTTGATGCACGAGCGGTATTCGCCGACCCCGCCTTGTCGCTGTGGAAAACGACCACCGCTGTTTGGCATCCCCGCCTGTCCGATAAATCGGTCCTGCATGCAGTGCGCGTTTACCAGGTCAAATGATTTAGGGCCATCACCAGGAAATACGAGAATTGATCCCAGCGATTCATTACGAATGACGCTAAACCCCTCCCGCTCGCACAATGGATCATCAAAACTCGCTCTGTAATGTGATGTGTGTGAGGAGGCGTTTCCAGTACAAGCGGTAGCCAAGGAAGTATGCGAAACGATCTGAGACCCCATGACCTCAGGATGACCCGTCCCACATCAAATGACCTCAGACCAGAAACGGGGAGGGCCCATTTGCAAAAAGATCGGTGCGGCCCACTCTGTCGAAATCTGGAAAGCGGCGGCGTCTAGTTTTGGGTTCTTAGCCACTCCGAGGCACGAGACCCAATTGTATTACATGATATTAGGTCAGTTGGGCGCCTGAGCATCCGAGTTTGGCAGAGGTCCTTCCATCCTTGCGACCATTCATTTCGTGAATGCGGTGTGACACTACGGCAACTACGGCCACGCGATAACATGCATTGGACAGCTTGGGAATTTTGAGCATTGAGCTTTGCAGTTTATGGGAAATCCTCCCCGACTGTGACGACCTGCGCAGTTTGATCAGTGATCACGCTTCACTGAATCCGAAGCCGCCTCCAAGCGCCCCTCAGACCGTGTTGATATCCAAACAGCGTTTGAGTAGAAGGTCACTGGGTATCCTGTAACGTTATACAGACATTGATGATCTCCGATGGACCGTCAGGCCCTCAAGGATAACCGAACGCGTCTTCTCTGTCACGGCCTCGCGGTGTAGACTCCGCGAATGTATTTATACGGTGAGCACCAGATAACGCCATCCTCGCGATAGCGTTCACACGACCGGGTTCACTATAGATATGCGGTAATTGAGTGTCACTGTCACCCTCGAATCCTATCGAAACTGGCATCAGCAAGTTGTGGACGGCGCCGGCCGAACTAAGCCTTACCGCGGATGGACTGTCGAGGACAGGTCTGTACCATATGGTAAGCACTTGGCCATGCGTCGTCCACGCTATGATGAAACTATGGATTACGCACAAAGGTGCTAGAAGGAGGATCTGCAGCATCCAGGCTGTGCCGTAATGTGCTTATCTGCCCTGGCACGATCTCCCACTAAGGCCTCCATAGGTATGCGTCGGAGAAAGCAGCGATACGACAAATATTGGGAGGGAAATTCTGAACACGAGGCATCACCACGATGTACATACACCATGACAAACCACTGTTTGACAAGGACCGGCCGCCCTCGTGGCAAGTGCGTGCGCGAATTTGTCCTTGATGGGCCCGGGAGGGTGCTGTCCGCGAGCGAGGCCGTCGACACGGATAGATAAGCCCCCAGTGGATCGCGGGTATGTCAACGGTCGGCAATTATCAGCCGCATGGAAGAATAGGGGTCTAGGCCCTTCGGGGTTGCCGCCTAGAACCTTGGTTTTGTGTTGGGTTCGTAAGGGATTGTATGCCAGTAGCCATCAGCATCAGGCGTACTGCAGATCGCCGTTCGACAGATCCCCGGTGGCTTAGCTTGAGCTTTGTTGCGGCTAGTGATAATTCCATGGTCCATGATTTTCCAGGGGGTCACCTAGCTTCATTTCTCAACAGATCGGACAAGACGAGAGCTCGCCGCTCAAGCTCCGCAGGACAAGTTCCCGTTGTATTCCAAATCATACCATTCCCCGCCATGGAGGTTTGCTCGGTAGGTGCAATGGAGATCAGCCTCGCACCCGGCTTCGGTCAGCGTAGATCATTCTTATGATCAACCGATAGTTGCGCTATATGAGTCATCCCCTAAACACAAGTCTCGGAAATAGGCTTTGCTAGCTCCTGGTAGGCAAGAGGCTGAGACACCCCTTGGGCTTTCCGAACGGGGCGGCGTGAAACCAGGATCCGTTAGCTAGCGTGTGCTGGCATTTTGAAACTCACCCTATCACACGATCGAATTTATCAAGGCAAAATTGTCAACTGGTCAGCCGAACCGAAACCCCTCTTTCTTCCGAATCCTTCTGGTCACACAATCTGTCGGCGAACAAAGAGGTAGGAATTACAAAAGCCAACGATTCGTCCTCGGGTGTTTCCATCAAGAATTCCGGACTATTTTAGCCCGCTGTCGTGTCAGATTTGACACCAAGTCCTTGTCACTCGTGATCCAGCACTGGTCAGGAGGCGGCGAATATCAAGGGATAAAATCCCAAATCGCCCCTTCGGGTGGTCTCCAGATTTGTGGCAGAGTTTAAGTACCGCCCGTGGCATGGCGACGTGTCTCAGTTCAACAAAGTGCTCGAGAAATCGGCATTCAACCGACGATCTCAGATGGCGAGACAAACGCTCGGTAGGGGCCGTGCATCATGCATCAGACATCGACATCGACGCCCAACGTCCACGAATGCGAGCGTAAGTTCTAGCTCTCCTCAAGAATGGAAGTGTGGCTGGACGCAAGTGATCCCGATTCTGACACTCCGACCGCTGGTCAGGAGTGCCACTCCCATCGGAAGTTGTGACACTGCCATGGCGCGAACGTGACGAGATTTACCCATCTAAGGATCGCGGGCTTGGTTCTTTTGAAATTCCTCGGGATGGAGAGAATGTGAGGTTTGTTACCAGTGCAGCGGGCCTCCCGTATCGGAACCGACGGAAAGATGACGTCCCTGGCGATCGATTCCCCGCCCCCTTGTAATCGAACGGGGGGGGGGATTTATTGGAAACACACGGAAGCGGCCATCTTGGAAAACGGCAGCCGTTGAGGGTCACCTATCGGCGGTGATAGATGCGGAACGTAATGTGGGGTAACCTACGGCGGAGAGTCTATCCAAGGTTATCTGGTGTAGCGTAATCTTGACCTTGGAAAGTTCAGTCCCCGAACAACCGCGACTCAGCGTACTTCACATACCGAGCAATTGACTAGTCGGGGGTCGCAGGACGAATATGGGGCGCTGCAGTCGCCCACCCGTGGGGGCCGTCGGTACGAAACTCAAAAAGTCGTAAACACCGAACGGCACAAGCCCCGAAAATGCCGAAAAAAAAAGTGATCGACGCCATCCACGTGGTTTACCCCACACCAGTCCCCAAGCTCAAGATTCCCGGTTCATGATCCCGCGCACGTTCTTTCGAA
>Ga0307513_10001630_pt1 | contig 32135 bp, 28 predicted proteins | sample 15_EM_MG_FD_202174 | JGI IMG/M metagenome (GOLD analysis project Ga0307513, IMG submission 202174) | Populus trichocarpa ectomycorrhiza microbial communities from riparian zone in the Pacific Northwest, United States - 15_EM | ecosystem: Host-associated > Plants > Roots > Unclassified | place... | reverse complement strand
CGGAGGGACAGCAATAAATTATTCGAAATTGGGAGTGTTGGAGGGGGCCGAGGGCAAGGAGTGCGGGGGGAAAGGGGGAAGGGAGAGAGGGAGAGAGGGAGAGGAACCAGAGGGCGGATGGAGGGGAGGAGGGGGGGCGATGGTGAAAGGAGAGTGAAAGGAAGGGGAGGCGAAAGGGGTTTGGACCGTTGCTGTGCTGGGCAGCGTGGGCTCGAGTACGCAGTGTCTGTTCTTGCTCTGGATGTCTCTCAGAGGATGCTGCAACACGCAGACGAGAAGGAGTAAGTCACCGAGGGTGAGTGAGGCGAGTGAGGAGGGTGAAGGGGAGGGGGGGGTGGGGGATTAAGTGGGAGGAAGGTAAGTGTAGAACGAGTACGTGCGACTGAAGTAGGTGCCGAGTGGGAGAGAGGTGACGGCCATGGTGGGAGCAGCAGGGAACAAGTCCCGAAAGAAAAAATAAATAAATAGGCTTGTGGAGCAAAGAATGGAGGGGTGGGCAGATGATAGCGAGCGAAAGGAGCGACACAGACGCATAGAACACTCTCACTCGCTCTCGAGTCTCGAGTCTCTACAAAGAAGGAGATCGCCCGAAAGTGTATGGTGTATGCTACCAGTAAGCGATGGTAGGGTAGGTAGATATGCGGTGTGTTTAGGCGTGTAAGAGCTCTATATAGCTTACCTAGCTTACTGCAAATACAAGCACTTGAGCACCACCAGTAAGGGTGTCATTATACCACCGTACTGGTGCCGCGAGTGAACAGATATACTAGCCTCCGTCTCTTTAAAGAACGATACCTCGCTCGCTTGAGGTCGCCTATCGCTCAGTTCCCGTGGACGCCCTTTCCTCTCTTTACGCTTATTACGCTTGTTATGCTCTTGTGCTCCTCCTGCTATGCCGCCCTTGACCCTCTCCTCAACTCATGCCTGGGGACCATCATCGGGGAGGTAGGGGGCAGATGGGCCGAGGGATGGGATCATGGATGATGAAGAAGGAAGAAAAGCATTACGCTTGTAGTGCAGAAGGTAGCAGTCGAAACTGCTCGTTGCCCTTGGTGATTCTGCAGCCTCCGACATGAGCTCAGGTGAAGGTGCGAGGGAATCGGGGAGCTAAAGGAGGTGGGGAGGCTAGTGTACTGCTGACTTACGTGCCGTCGCAGCGCGCGTTACCCTCCCAGAACTATCCACACACACTCACACGCACACCCTTGTTTGGCCTTCGCCTCCAACCTCTGAAGAAAGCCGGATGCGTAACCTATAATATCCTGTTGGGGTTTTGTGTGGTGTGGAGGAGGAGTGAGCGAGGGAGAGGCAAGCAGAAGGCAAAAGTGAGTGGACGAGAGATATGGGAGACCTCAAGTCTCGAGGAATGGAGGGAGAACCGGACTCGGACAGCTGAGTGAGAGGTTGAGAGGTGTGTGGCTGTAGGAGTAGCCGTGGCCTCTTTTTGATTTGTTTGGTCTTAAGTTCCTTCATCCACACCAAGAATCCTTGCCTTATGCTATTGGCTTCACCTACCCACCACCCTCACTCTTCCCTCTCTCCCTGTCCTTCCACAATTCCACTTCAATCACCCCTGTCAACCTCCCCTTCCTCCCCCTTCTTTTCCCTTTCCATACGAGACAGCAATGGAGTGTTAACCCCAACCCCAACCTCATTCACTAGGAATTTACCACCCATTTCCACCCGCGTCCACTCTCACTCCGACACCGATCAGTCACTCGCTGCAAGAAAAAAAAGAAACCCCAGATAACATCGAATATCAAAACAAAACAGCCCCCAAACAAAACAAAACAAAACAAAGCAAAAGGTCCAAAAGAGACAAGGGCAGGGAGGAAAAAAAAATAAGAGGGAAGGAAATTTAAATTATTATTTATTTCCCCCCCAAAAAAAAACAATTGCCGCCCTCCCTCCAACCATCCCCCTCCATCATTACCCATTTGCCCACCGGCATCACCCATGACCATCCTCACTTCGACAAACCACCCCTCCCTCTGGAAAAGTACACATTATCCGTACTGTCCACCTTCGGTCACTACCCAAAATGGAGGAAATAGATCTGTCAGGTCCCTTTGCTCGAGCTCAGCAAATGGAAATCTCTCCTTCAACGACCAAGCCCTGCAGAGCGTCGCTCCTCTTCCCATCGCCCCGTTCTCGATAAAAATAAAATAAAAAATGTGATCCGCAGTGCGTTTTGAAGGGCCGCCAGTGGGGTTCGGCTGTTGTTTGGGAAGATTTGGACCGCGGAAGCGAGGATAACCCAACCAAAAATCGCCCTGCCGGGGTTTCATTGAATCGAGCCAGGAGTGTAAGGCGAGGACTGTGAGGATTTATGGCAAAAACGGTTTGCCCGAAAAGTTGAAACCCATGCTAATTACCCTTCTCCACAAATACGGTACACCAACCAAGCGGGAAAGGGAAGAAACTGCCTTGGGTCAACAGAAACCCACCCACACCTACACAACCACCACAGAATACTGTACACACACACGCATCCGTCCATCACAACATGAACAAGCAACAAAATTCGCACACATACATACCATATCCATCTCTCCTCTCTCTCTCTCCCTTTCATCCCCAACCCCCAACAACCCTCTTCATAATAGCCTTACCCTCCCCCCCTAGTTGCATGCTAAAAAACAGTTTCCTCTTTCCTTCCTCAAAAGTGTACCTTTTCGTCCACCGGGCTGAGAGAACGACCCCACTACGGAGTGGTTATTAGCTTACGCGGGGCCCTTTTTTAATGTGTTGGCAGACCGTTCAAAACCAGCCCTCGTCTCCGTTGCCCATTAAAACTGCCACCGCCAGCTACCTTATCGTATTGCTGGCAGCTTCTTGCTCTCTTGCTTGCCCATTGACTGACTGACCCGCCTTCTTTGGCTTCCTTCCTAACTTTGAACTGCCTTTCGTGAGTGCCGACTACTAGTATACGTACGTACATTCCTACCAGCCTCTTGCCTGTCCTCTACTGGTATCATCCATCACCATCATCATCATAATCATACAACATACTCTATACCCCATCCCCATACACCCACCCATCCAGCCAGCCAGCCAGCCATCCGTTCATTCCCTATGCTGCACAAAGTGGAATAATTTATTCTCATCTTCTCCTGACCCTTCCGGTTATTTTTCGTTATCTCCCTCCGACCTTGTGACATGCCCACATACATACATACATGAACACACACATACACACACATACACACACATACATGAACACACAGCAGGAGCTTTCCACTGTGTTGTCTGTTTCCGCCAAGACGAATTATTTCTCTGCTATTCGCCCAGAATACGGAATAGCCAATGCAAGCCTAAAGCTTTATGCTTCCTCCTTTTTCTCGTTACGCTGCCTGGAGTGGGCGGGTATTTTATCTCTTATTTCATTTCACTTTATCCATTCATTCCTTTTTTGAGAAGGGCAATCGTACCTTTGGAGATGGCTTCTCTCCCATCTCCCAAATTCTCGGGATACGGTGCTGGGCGGTACGGTAGGTTAGAAAAAGACTCAAAAATATTGAAATCCTTGGAAAAAAGGGTTAGGCTGGGCAAACTGTTAACAGAGTAAGGGAGAGGAAGAAGAGGAAAGGCGGGCGATAGAGTGAAACCCCGTTAAATCTGCTGCGCTATCAGATCAAGCAGCGGGAGTCGCTGCGCTAGGCTGCGGTAGGCTTGGTGGAGTAGGTTAATAAAGCAAATAATCCCAGTTAATGAGATGCAGCAACCTCAGCCTGCCCAAGCGGGTTTAACAAGCCTTTACGACATACGATAGCAGGCGAGGTCAGGGGTGACCCCACTCATTCATTCATTCATCCATCCACCCGGCTTCCACTGGGGGTCATGCATACCTTACCGGGGAGAAAAGGGCAAACTCGACAGGACAGGATGGGATAGGGCAGTTCCTTACTATCATACTGTAACGAGTGCAGCAGATGAATGTGTTGTTTTTACATTCCGCCAATGTAGTTCCTGTCACGGAAGACTGTGATGGAGCTTGCATCTTCTTTCTTTCTTTCTTTCCACCCCCATCATACTTACCCTTTTATGATAAGATTCGTGTCGGATATGGCACATATCTTTTATCGTGGGGTTTTCTTCTTCTCTTTCTCTCTCTCTCTCTCTCTCTCTCTCTCTCTCTCTCTTTCCCTCCTTACTCAAGTAACTATACGCCTCTATCACATCATAGCGAGTTAGTTAATCTATTAGCTATCATAGTTATGAATGGGAGGTAAGTAATGCACAAATACTTGTAGGTACATACATATCTGGTATCTATCCTGTCCTGTCATATGTCTTGATCTTGCTCTGACCGCTCTTTAGGTCTAATATCCCTTTCAGGGAAAGTACTACCGCGCCAGACAGACGACGCCTACACTACCCTACCACGGCGCCGGTGTTTTCTGGCAACTATCGTACAAGCACCCCATACCAGCATCAGGTCGCATCCTAGTGCCAGCGAATGGTATGGTGAAGGGTCCTCTATAGCTGGAACAAGTGGACATGCGTTCCCGCTTGGTAATAGTATGTTAATTTCCCAAGCGCAATCCTAATACAGGTTACCCCCTGGCAAATATCTGTCGACTATTCTTTGCCAAGAGAAGCAACAGTGGTTAACATGTCACTGCCGCCCACCCGCTCCCACCAGAGGTTTGACCTACTTTTACCCAACATCTCTGAAGCTCGAAATGTCCCTCTAACTGGTATTATATCAATGTGTAGGGGATTACCTACTCTATCTAAATAGGCCACCATTCTCATCAGAGTGGTGGTTGAAAGCCCCTCCGGAGTTAAAAAGTTCAGCAATATTTTCTTGGCAGGGTAACTAGGGGTAGTGTGCAGACCCTCATCGTATTAGCGTAGGGTAAGTCAGTTGGCTTGCTATTGCCTCACTCGTATACAAGCGATCGCGTAGGTACGATACTTGCACAGTTGACATACCTAGGAAAGCAAAACTTCTCCCTCGTTCCCTCTTCCAATGGACGAATCTAATCAAGCCACGATCAAACCTTTTCCTTTTTTTCCTTTTTTTTTCCTTCGCCTCATGCATCATCATCAAAAAAATGTCTTGCAATTTGGAAGAAAAGGAGAAAGAAGAAAAAAAGTTCTTTAAGACCCCACCGTTCCACCCCACATCCCGGTTATGTATGAAGAGTTCTGTAACCGGTACGGCAGGTTCGGTATCACAGCGGTGGGAAGAGGGCGAAGGCAAATTTTCTTCTCCTACTTGCACCCTAACATCTAGTACCGTGCATGACATACCTTACCCTAGGAGTTTCCCGGAGTGGGGTGCGAGGGAGTACCAGTATGATACCCGTACAGTAATGTATGTACCGTAAGGCAAGGCGTAGGCATCATAAAGGGGAGGAGGCAGGGAGCGGTATCATACCCAACCGTGATACACTGAGTTTCGTAAGAAAAGGAGAGGGAGGAAGAAACAAAAAACAAAAAGGAAGGGAAAAAGAAAAGAAAAAATGGACCGAAAAAATGGGTACTTTGCACAGGTACCGGGACGGTACCGTATCGATTCAATTCTACTTTGATAATCAATAGTTCCCCAAGTATTTAACCCACCCACCCAGGTACCCAGTACTACAAGTGCTACTGTGCTAGTGCCGCTCCGGTACCTGTAACAACAGCAAAGGACTGTACGCCCCACACGTTCCCCAACACGGTTGGCTTTGAAGGAGAAAAAACGTCCTCGTCAAGAGCCGCGGCATCGAACCCAACAAAACCTACCGTATCGGTATCATGACAGAAAGGTAAATTACGATGCCGTACGTTACGTTACGGCACCGGTACCTTACCTACCTAGATATGGTCTTTGATTGAAAATACCAAACCAACTCCCCTTCCCCTTCCCAGTAACCCGTGTTTCAGTCCCTCAGCTTATCCATCTATCGTGAATCCTCCTTCCCTTCCTCCCTTCCTTCCTCCCTCGCTCCACCTTCGCACGACGCGAGCACAGTAAGGCTACGGCAACCTATTGTTATTATATACCCCCCCTCCCCCCCACCTCCGGCCCGCACTTTATGGGACCGTGTCCACCCGCCACCCCTCCAACCCCAATCCAAATCCTCAGAACCCATGCCGCCGAACAAAACAAAAAGAAAAAGAAAAAGAGAGAAGCCACGACGCCAATTGATCTGTGCACGTCCCACTCCCATCTCATCCACCCCATCCCATCCCATCCCATCCCGGGAAAAACAATAACAACAGCCTCCGAAACCGCAAGCATCAATTTCTGTCCGTCTGTAATGCACACACACATGCAAAAGAGGTGCATCGAAACAGCTCCCCCCCCTCCTTCCTTCCTTCCTTCACTCACATTCTTTCTTTTATGTTCCTTCCTTCCTTGCGAACACGTATCATATTCGTTCGTTCGTTCGTTCGTTGTCGATATGGTACGGTAGTTGGTTGGTTGCGCGTTGGTTGGTTACTACTACTCGAGTACTAACTACGAGCATTGACGTTTTTTTCTTCTTTTTTCTTTTTTTCTTTCCTGCTCGGATGTGGTTGCGGCGCGGGTTACCGTTGCTGGTTTTGGTTTTTTTTTTGGGTAAGTACTGTACTTGTACTGTACTGGATGGTATATAGTACGGTATGGAATTGAGTGTTTTGGCTTTGGGGGAGGGGAGGGGGGTAGGTTATGCGGGTATCGTAATTTAGTAGCGGTATGGTAAATTTTGCTATGGGGTGGTTTGGTTTTGCGTACTCGCTTGTTTGCTTGCTTATCTATCGTACGGTACCGGTAGGTTGTCGTATGATGGTCCTGTATTTTGTCAGACCGGTGCAGGTTAGTACGGTAGACTGCAACAATAGTAGTGTGATAGTCTAGAAGAAGTGGAGACTTCGTTCTTGCGATACGGCAGTGCAGATCTGGTTGATAGGAGGGGGAGGAATGCGGGGGAAACATAAATGCCATGCCTCAGCCCATACCCGCGCTACCGTTTCCACCATAATACCTACCCACGGCGGGTATTCCCTGGTGCTGAGTGGTGAGCACGAAGCGGAGCAAGAAAGAGAAAGGAAGGAAAGGAGGAATTGACCTCTCTCTCTCTCTTCCAAATTAATATCTTATCACCTTCCTTCCTTCGCCACTTCCACGATGGAACCGCCAAACAAATTAATAGATAAATAAATACGATACCAGTGCACCGTAAGACGGGCCGGTCGCGAAGCTGTTTGATACCCATGCGGGGGTCCCATAGTGCTCGTACAGTGCTATGCAACTTTGCGCATCGCCGCTCGGGTAAGTAGGTACGATATGAGAGGTATAAAAAAAAAGTTTTAACCAATGGACCCAACCGCCTCTCGTATCGCATCGTGTAGTATCGGAGATCTACCCAGCGGGCGCTACAATCTTCCCTTGCCCCTTTCTATTCCTGCTCTGTTCTATTCCGTTCTGTTCAGCTCTGGCCTGGCCTGGCCTGTCCGCCGTGGTGCATCGTGTGTACCAGGATCTCTCTCTCACATTCAGACTCTTAGCACTGTAGTAGGCGGGCCGGGCGCGTAGGCCACCAAAAAGGCGGGGCATTTGGTTGTTCTATTTTGGACTCTGGAGAGGTGCGAGTGAGGGGTAGTGATGGTGCGGCTACGGATGTGTAGGATATAATACATACCGTTTATTGTACTACTGTATCGTGATGAGATGCGATGTGATGGGATGGGGATATGATTATTGGTGTATCGACCGTTACCTAGATGTGTTCCTACAGATCGACTGGTCCGTGGTGTGTGGTATCATAATACCGGTAGGAGTAGTAGTAGTGGGAGGGATGGTGGTGGTGTGCTGTGGCTTGTGGCCGGCGGTGGTGGGTGGGGTATTATATCTATCGTGCCGTACCTACTCTACCGTATGGTGTAGTGCTGTGCTTGTATTATTGTCTATTTTAAAATACCTTTCCTATTGGAGTTATTTTGCTGGTGATGATGGTGGTTCTTCATCATCACCATCACATTTCCACCGGTAAAGATTAGTACCCCGCTGACCAAACAAACCTCCCCTCGGTCTCCCCCCCCATCGGCGCACACACCCAAAAACCTGCCCCGCCTCTCCCGCACCAGCATAACAGTGCACTCTAGACGACCGGGTTACGCACGATACCAGCACAGAAGATCACCTCGCCATTCCCCGCTCCTCCCCCGTAATCTCAACAAGTACCCCCACGAACGGCCGCCCGCCCGATAGCGCCCCACCGGTACTCCAACCACGCCGGTGCTATACCATAACCCTCCGCTTCGGTCCGGCTGTACTTTATGATACAACCAATAGGTTAATTTCCTCCTTTTTTAATTCCTTTAATTTTTACTTTGGCAGCATATTCGGCACCGGTACACACACCTCATCTTGAAACTATCATTACCGCACTCAAGCACATAAACCACCAAGCTCATCGGAAACGAAGTGGAGGGGAAATAAAAGACGCGGATCCTGGATTGGATTGGATGGGTGAATGAATGGGGAAGGCAGAAGGCAGAGGCAGAAGGCGCGCGGTTATATGGTTGGCTGGGTGGGGTATTTTGTTTACTCTGTCAGAGGAGGGGAGGGGAGTGGTTAATGATACTGCGCTGTGGTGTTGTATGAGGCTCGAGTACTATAAGTGAGCTAAGCTGGGATGGTGGCAGTATTCTAGTTAACCTGGTGTCGAAGGACTAATTGGTGAAGATACGATATGAGAAGGTGGGGGGGGGGGGGCATTACAATACTATCGTATCGTATCAATCTACCAGTATCATACCCACCACAGTGAACATGATTGTGTACCGTCCGTACAAAGTGAAGTGAAGAAAAGTTGCGGCGAGTGCAAGATCTCTTTTTTTGCCAAATATGTCAAAACCCGTTCATTCACTCATTCCACCGGGCTGACATTAGGTGTGTCTTTTTTTTTCTTTTTTCTTTTTTCCTCTTTGTCATTTCCCCGCTCGGTATCATCATCATCGGCTAGTTATGTAGGGCATGATAATAATAATAATACGGTAAGTACGGTTACCGGTACGGAATACTCTATCTCATCGGAGATCTAATCTGCCATCAACCCCACCAAACGCGAGCAAAAAAGCAAAAGTAAAAGCTAACAAACAAGCAAAAGTCGACCTATGATACTGTAATAATACAAGCCCTATTATAAACAACAAAACGTCTGATAAAAAGGTATTGCGCTGCAGAGAAAGTAAATTAGGTGAGAGAGATAGGTTTTCAGAACATCGTATCAGTACTATGCTGTATGTAGCATGCAAATCTGCTGGTATGGTATCTATTTCGCAAGTGCGAATGTCATCCATAGATAAAGATATGATAAGTAATGATACGGACATGTGTAATAGGGGATTGTGATAAAACCATAACTTATAATACGTTTCAAGGGAAGAGGTGAAACGTGGGACAAACGGTAGGATGTGATGTGGTGTTCGTGTCGACTTTCTGTTGGAAAACGGCCGCTGGAACCAAGATATTTGCTTACTGGATCTGCCATGTGTAACTTACCGGGGCTCTTGGGGAAACTACTTTTGGTGGTGGTGGTGGTGGTGTGTGCGGAGTGTGCGGAGTGCAATGTAATATTATGTTCTCTACATAATATTATAGGTAAACTGTGCTACCGTGGTCGAGCACAAAACATCTGAAGAGGATTGAATTTCGGAGCAAAAGCAAAAAAAATCGGAAAAGTGAATGAATTCACCCCTTCTTTCTCTTCTTCCTCACACTTTATCACTTATTTGTTTATTTATCCGATCTTAGGGGGGAGAATACCCCATCCATCTTATTTCTTTAATCCTTGTTTTTCGGGTACTTTATTGCCTGGGGCAAGTGTTGACCCTGGTGGTACCAGAGAAGGAGAAGAAAAAAAACCCATCGAATTTCGATGCTTGTCTGGTCCCACACAACGCCTCACCTTACCCGTGGAAATAGCAAGAAAGGAAGAGTGAGAGATAGTTCCCACCCATCTGACAAGTAGTTTCCCCATGTCGTTATAAGCGGTACTGTGCGTAAATCAATCTCATACACACGACCCGCCCATACACTGGTGAATATCACGACAAAGGACGGTACTGTGCAGTAAGTTCAGGCATTATATGGTCACGTATATAGGAAAGGGGGCCCGCATGCCCATCTCATCTGCCGTATAGTACTAGTACTGCAACCGCGAGAGGGAAGGAGAAAGAGGGAAACCCTCAGCTTGCTGATACTTACATCCAGAGCTATGCACATCAAGGTGCCAACCTGCCAGCCCTGACCGGCTGGCCGCAGGGCGAGGAGAAGAGAAGGGAAAAATGAAAGGGATGGGGGAAATGCCCCTTTGAACGGACAAGCCCGATTTCTTTCGGGCCCTGATATTTCTTTTTATGGTTGTCGTGGGTTTCTGTTTATCATAGGTTCCTTTCTTTCTTCTCCCCACTTTCGATTCTTGGTGTGCGCACGATGGAGAGGGGAGATGGTTCCCAAATCTGATTAGGCTGGCTTAGCTTAGCTTATTTTTTCCTCTTTTCTGCCCTTTCCTCTCCCCCCTGCGAGTGCGGTACCATTCACCTGGGAGTGAGCGACCCGCTCGCAAGTTGACGGACGAGCATGCGTAGCGCTCGTACGGTACTTGAGCAAGAAAAGTGCGGACACGGTACGGATGGGCACGATATGAGGGATTTCTCATATTCTCCGGGACCACATGGAAGGCTTCGAGAAGAGGAGATGAGGTGTGTGAGATGGCTGGGGGCGTTGACAGATCTGTTTTAGATAGATGGAGGAGGGGGGGTAAAGTTTGAATGGGGAGGATTGGCGAGCTGGTGTGCCCCTGAGGGTACGCCATGATATTGTATGGAATTGGGTTTGTGATGCTCTTCATCAGCGCATCTTAGCCTTCGGTACTTGTCCATTCCAGGAGCATCCGGAAATCCTGGCATGGCGTAGGCCTAGGAAACGCCGAAATTTCCGGACACCATTGGGACTGGCAAGTTACTTTGGTGATTGCTAGTAAAGGGGAAAGAACGGTGGCTTTGGTGATGGTCCAAATATCTGATTGTCAGGATAAAAATCAAATGCCGACAATACCAGAGTTTGGATGAACCCCAAATATAACCTTCACTTTCTTTTTTCTTGCGGGAGGGGCGAGATCTCCATTCTGCGACTCACTCAATTGACCTTCTTCACCTCTAGCTTCCCGAGCCCGCTGTTCTTTTTTTCCAACGAATTCAGAAGGAGCTCGCCGCATGCTCCCCATAAACTATCATCAGGAGGAGAAAACAAAAGGGAGAGACCACCAGTGATCTGTAACAATTCCTTTCCGAGGAGATTTTCCGACCTGCCGCATCTAGTGGTATTTCCCTTCCTTCTTCCCTTCCTAACCTCACACCCCTCTCCCCCACCACCCCCTATGCGGAAACATGAATGGCAATGCAGGTAAAGCAGGGGAAAGTAGAAAAAGGGGGGGGGGGAACGTGATTGGCAGCCTTCCATCATTCCCTTCACCTTCTAGACCCCCATTCTAAAAACTGCCAGTGCGTTAGGACAAATTGTGATGTTGGATTATTTATTACGACTGCTAGATGGCGGGTCGTCGGGGGAAAGGGAGGGAGGAGGGGGCGGGGGATGGTGTTTTGAGTTTCGGTTGGATTAGCGTTCTGTGCGTATTTGGTTGCTTGCTGGATTTGGTTCTAAAATGGGTAAATTCGCGCTACGGTACTCGAGCAGCTGCAGCAAGCTCCGGTCTCGTGAAAAGGCTGTTCATTATCAGCGAGATTCTGCTCCATCGTCTACTAGTACGTCTGCTAATGTTGCCAGAGAGACGGCAAGGATTCGACCCTCCTTAGAGTGGAGATCGACAATGAACACTGTGCATTGGTTGAGAATTGTAATATGGATTTATGCCGAGGCACCGATTTTAAGTATTCTGAATAATCCTAGGGAGCAAGGGGCTCGGTTTTAGGTCTCCCGCTCTATAGGATGAGTGGTGGTGGTAGAAAACTTTTTCTGTGTCGACTGAAAGCTAAATTGACTTCGGGCAGAGATGCAGCATTACAGAAAGATAAACAGCTGAGAACAGCCTGCAACTAGTCCCATCAAAGTGAATCTCAGACCTTCCTATGTTGCTAGGCTAGCAGTTTGATTTTTGTCCTCCTAATTCCTGGCACGGAACTGGGCTGCTATAATCCTTATCCTTACTGCTTACGTTGCCTAGTTTTTCTAGCTATGCACGAGTACTGTACAGCAGAGTCCTTCAGCAGACCTGAAAGGAGTATACACCGATGTTTCTCTCGGCATAGGTGCCCTGAGCAGGATCTCGCTATTCTATTCGGGGTAAAGTACGAGTAGGGTCCAAAATTGTGGAGTTGTGGGAAGCTTGAGGGACTGGGGTCGTATCATTCTGTTTTCGCACAGGTAAAACCGGTACTTAAATGATTTTGGTTAATTAACGGCAATAGGAATGATGGGCTTGAGGGGTTTTTCTTGCACCTTCTCTCTCGTCTTTTCCCCCTTCCCAGGCCCCGGGTTTATATAATATCAATTGCTGCACTGTAGGGCGTTGCGTTCGGTCGAGTAGTGTCCAACTCTGTGTATGAATGACAGGATAGCAAAGGGAGATGTGCATCTCAAGCAATTTCAATACCGGCATAGTGTTCTCAGGTACGGCACAATTATGTCGTTGGGAAAGCCTAGGCCCACTACGGCAGATGCTCATCCCAAACAGTTGTCAATTTGATGCTGTACGGTAGCGAAGCAATCAATAGTAGGAAGAGGACGGGGAAAAAACGTGTTTTTTTTTTTCTTTTCCAAATTATTTATGGCCTACTTTCTGGTGCAAGTACCATTGGACATTGGCATTAGTATGATATGACTAAAGTCTCCACTCCACTAACTGGCCAACCCGGAATCCTTGCAAGTATAGATACCGTGCTCCCATAGAATGTTCTGTATTCAATCCCTTCTCATATGGGGGGACGCGGAGCGGGGGATTTCCTCTGAGAGAGGGTGAAAGAGGGGGCGAGTGAAGCGAACGGACGGGGCGAAAAGAGCGAAGGGGGAAAGGGTTGCCCACAGTATTTTTCCTCTCGGTAATGGTGGCTTTTGGGGTGCTTACTGGAGTGCCGGTACTTTATCATAGCAATTGGGGCGTCGCCTGGAGGGCTTTCGCTGGGTGAAGTCTGATACAACTTGCGTCGTCTGTGCTGCTCGCGTGTTGAGCCGGAGCAGGGAAGATGGTTGAAGGTTTCGGTGCACAATCTGACCATCATATCTTGGGGTCTTTCCCTCCTTTTCCTCTCCTTTTGATTGATTATCTTCTCTTGGCTCCCTCCTCTTATTTTCTTTTTTCGGTATTTATTCTGGTATGGAAGGATGAATGGAAGGATGGAAGAAATGGAGTTAGTGGTGGGGTGATGGATGCTTGATAGAGATAGAGATAAGGGCACTGTACTCGAGTGCTGTAGGGTACAGTGCCGGCAGAGTTACATAGATGGAGAGGACGGGGTTGCCTGTGTGGGGGAGGAAATGTAATTGTATGGATGGATTCGATTGTTGTCGGAGATAGTGGAGGTGGGTGTACGAGTAGGATGGCGGCGGCTTGTTTTGTAGATGAGGGCAATCGTGCTAACTAGATGGATTTCTGAGACGCAGGGGCAAGACAACTCTGGCGGGGAGAGGACGTAAAAAGACACTGCAGCAAACCCACTATTTTGAGCCGGGGGCTCGAAGTTTGCCTTAGGAGGGAGAAAGGTATCAAGAACTATAGTCTCTGGAAGACCTGGCGAAAATAAATAAATAAATCCGAGCTGGATACATACTTGTACATTACAGTCCAAGTGAAGTATTGCACGTAGACTATCGAGACTAGGGGGGATCTGGACTTGAAGCTAGGAGTGAGTGTGAACCTTCCTCCTCTTCTCTCACTCATCCTTTCTCTTCCCGACTTTGTAGGGTAGTTCTCCCATTCACCACCATCACTACCATCACCGTCCACCCTCCTCCCACTGCTTCCTTGCCCTGGCCCTGCGTGTGCTTTACCTGCCCGCTTGCCCGGCCCATTGCTTTCGCTTTTTTCTCACTCTCTTCCCAGACTCTCTTTCGATTTGGCGGTTTCTTCACATCCCTTTCCCCACTGGTGCTGCTGACTTGTTATTTCACTGTGCTTTTTTCTTTCCTTTTTTTTTCCGCTGCATGCGGTAGTCTAAAATCCTTGCTTCGAATTCATCATCTACATCTACGGAGGGAAAGAAAAGAAGAAAAAAAGGAAGGAAAAGGAAAGAAAGAGAGGAAATAGAATTTACGAGAAGGAGGAAAAGCGATCAAGCGAATATCTTCGAGTACTAGTACAGCAAAAAGAACAAAACTCAGAAGGCTATCTCCGGAGCCGCCAGAGCTTGTTGCTGAGTTTCTCGGCTGCCGGTCACCAGGCCTGTCTCTGTCTGTCCTCTCTCCCTACAGTCGCCCTTCTCCACACATCTTACAACTCCCCCCCTCCTTACTCTTCCATCGCAACTTTTGTTCCTTAGCGACTTTTCCCAGTAGTAGGGAAGCGTTGTTGAACATCATCTTGGTGGGTTTCCTCTTGTTCACGTTAGGAATAACCCCAAAGTGTTCGACTGTTTTCGTCGTGGTTGAGTATCCTCCGACCCCGCTGCTTGCTTGTTGTTCAGCGCCTCGATCCGGTTCTTTCTGGGTTCCGCAACCCCCTACATCCTTACAGGGTCCAACGACGTTGCTCTCGGTTTCGTTCGACGGGTCACCACGGCTTGTTACTTTCTCATCCGTTTAACTTTCGGACACTAAATTGATCTTCTCTCACCTCATATTTCTCCTGTGATGATTGCCACTGCAACCGCCCGGCACTCCCCTCTCTTTTCACCAAACTCATCACACGTTGATAGAAACGGACTGAGTACCGGGAGCGGGGGGAACGGAGTATCTGAAAGTGGAGTTCGGGAGGGTAGGTCCAACAGCACATCAAATTCCTTTTCCCGGGAACGTTCTTCTTCAAACGTTAGAGAGTCATCAGCCATGCCCCAAAGAGTTATACGACGGGAAGAAATTCAAGTACCCTCCAGAATGTATGTGCGCGCCTTATACAATTACGCTTCTGAAGACCCTACTAGTTTGAGCTTTAGTCAGGGAGACGTGATCCAGGTTATCACACAGCTGGAGAGTGGGTGGTGGGATGGAATAGTGCACGACCAGAGAGGGTGGTTTCCGAGCAACTATTGTGCTTTGGTCTCTCCAGATGATCTGACTGGAAATGGAAATACCCAATCACCTCTAGATGATAGCGATGGAATGTACGAGGACGATTCTTATGATGAATATGATGACGATGACGATGACTCAGAACGAGATGGTTTGGCTTCTCCAGTATTACCGCTGGAGGGAACAGACGATAGGGCCGATGATGAGGCGGCGTTCTGGATTCCGCAGGCGACGCCAGATGGGAGGTTATATTACTTTAATACCATAACGGGGGTAACGAGAACTGAACTTCCGTTGGAAACCCCGACATCAACGACGGAGTCTGGCCCCCGGGATCGATTGAATTTCTCGGCCCCTGAGCAGACACGCCCACCACCGGAGCTGATGGCTAGGGGTTATGAGAGAGAAGAGCCAGCCTATCATGACCTTGGAGATGACGATGTGGAGTCCGCGTCGGATAAAGAGGGAGAAATGCTGGTCTTGTCCATGCACAGTCCATCAAGGGTAGGTTTTCCCCTCAGACCAATGGCCAGAGGTGGTTTTTTATTTTATTTTATTTTTAGTTCTTGCTAACGAGAGGCTACAGGACCCAGGAAGTCAGTGCTCACTTGCAGCGTTTATGCCCTATCAATGTTTGGTTGTCTGTGGGCTGACACGATTTTTGTAGGTCGCGAATCGCAAGCTACCCTTGTGGACAGCGCCTCAACATCCATCGACACCGCCCGCAGTCTCAACGGTTCGTTCCAGCCCGGCCATTTGCGGTCGCTCTCCGTATCAACAACTGCGACCGCTGTTAATCTGAACGCTGGTTCTCCTACTATCAACACGAAATCTGCTCCGAGCGCGTACCACGACGGGGGGATGCCGGTGCCTACATCTTGGGACGAGCTCATCGAGAACACAAGGCTTGCTGTGGAGAGGTACCAACAGGCGGTTAATGCCTTCGATCGTGCTCAATATGTCGCCCGAGCTGAGGATGTTTCTGATATGCTTCGATTGTTGATTGCGGCGGGCTCAGCGACCACCGACAACCACTCTGGACAGCCCTCGATAATAATTAGCAATAAGGCTCTCAACCCACATTACAGGCATTTCATGGCAGCATTTTCGAAGCTAGTTTTATCCTCACATGTTGCTGCTACAGATTGCCCACCGGCTGATGCAGAATCAAAGTGTTTGGGCGAGGCCGATGAAGTGATGATAGGAGTGTTTGGATTTGCTGATGTTGCTAGAGCGCAGCGGGGCGAAAAGCTTCCACGGTTGAAGCCGGGTTTTGTCTATGGAAGTCATGCTGGCGGAAACTGGAAGGGTGTTGGCAAGGCAGTTGTATCATCGAAGACATCGGGGGTTGCTGCACTTTCTCCTGCAGAGGATCCTTTGCTACCCCTCACACCAAATTTGATTGAGAGAATGGAGGAAATTTGTGGCGTCGTCAAACCTGCCCTGAGGCGCTTGGAGAGTACTCTGGAGAATACCGAATCTGTTGTTTCTGAATATGAGCAGGATATCATAGGCACGCATGTTATCAGCGCAGCCCAGGGCGCTTTCGACGCGATCAAGAGGTACTTCAACTTAATTGAGAGTATAAATATGTCTCCGCTGTCGGCAACTCCTCAGCATCCTACCTTGGTTGATTTCTCGACACAGAAGCAGCGATTGCACGATTCCTTTGCCGAGCTTTTCCTTGCTTGTCAAGTCGTGACAGCACCGTTGGCCGACGAGTGGACTGCTGTACGTGGGGAGCCTTTAGAAGAAAGATTGAACTCGGTGCGCATCTACGTTAAAGAAGTAGAGAGTGGCATCAGTTCTCTCAACTTCTCAACTCAATTGCTTGTTGAGGAGAGACGAGAGAGGGAGCCGAATAAGGATGTTCGGACTGAAGATCTTCGGAAACCAGATGCTTCGCCTGTCGATCAAGTCAATCGCACTCCAGGTCCATTGCACCAACGTACAAGTTCGCGTCAGGCACCTCGGACTACGTCGTCCATGGATCGTGCTGGTAGGCCGAATGGCGGCTCAAAGGCTGCTCGAGTGTTTGGTGAAGAGCCGCCACAGGAGACTCCTTGGTATCTTGATTGTGATTATGACTCAGAAATCATCTATGGCGCAAAGAACAAGGTTAAGGGTGGGACATTAGTTGCTTTGGTTGAACGGGTTACTCGTCATGACATGCTGGATTCAAATTTCATCAGCACCTTTTTACTGACATATCGATCTTTCACAACTGCTTCCGAATTGTTTAACCAGCTTGTCAGGAGATTTACTGTCCAGCCTCCTTCCGCCTTGAGCAATTCTGAATTTGAGATATGGACTGAGAAGAAACAGAAACTTATCAGGGTCCGCGTGTTGAGTATTTTGAAGATGTGGTTGGAACAAAATTGGATGGAGGGCTTGGATGACAACGCAAAGGAGCTCTTGAAGAAGATGTATCAATTTGCGAAGGATGTCATGCTTCCACAGCTTTCTGGCACTAGTCAAGTGCTGCCCTTGATTGAAACTCGTCTTCGGGGACAAGAACCAGAGATGAAGCGGTTAATTCTTAATATGGTCGTCCAGCCGCCTCCTCCGATTATGCCAAAACATATGAAGAAGCTCAAATTCTTGGACATTGATGCGCTGGAGTTTGCGAGACAGCTCACAATCATAGAGTCTAAGTCATATGGCAAGTTAAAGGCTGCCGAATGTCTTAGTAAGGGCTGGAGTAAGCAGCCTTCGTCTGGAGGCCCCGACCCGGCCGAAAACATTCGTGCGATTATCATGCAATCGAATCGCCTGACAAACTGGGTTGCGGAGATGATTCTCACCCAGACTGAAGTTCGGAAACGTGTGATTGTCATTAAGCATTTCATTGCTGTCGCTGAGGTAGATATTTGCGGAAGTAGAGCCACTGGTCGCAAATGCTAACTTGTGATAGAAATGCCGGCTTTTGAACAACTTTTCGACACTTACCGCTATTCTTGCTGCGTTACAGACATCCTCTATACATCGGTTGAAGAGGACATGGGAACATGTTCCCTCTAGAACCAACCAGACACTGGAGGGGATGAATACTCTCATGGGTGCTACTATGAACTTTGCGGAATATCGAGAGATGCTGCACATAGTCAATCCTCCGTGTGTCCCGTTCTTGGGTTTGTTTCGTCTAATCTATGCGTGCGATGGTATTGTGCTTACTTTGGGTCCTAGGTGTCTATCTGAAAGATCTTACCTTTGTCGCAGATGGCAACGACGACTTCATCAAAGGGGACCAGAGGCATATCAACTTCGACAAGCGAGTCAAGACGGCGAACATTATCCGAGAGATACAGCAGTATCAATCGGTCCCGTACCCCTTGCAACCTGTCCCAGAGCTCCAGGATTATATCATTTCAAACATGCAGTCAGCTAGAGATGTCAATGATATGTATAACCTGTCTCTAAGCCTCGAGCCTAGAGAGCGTGAGGATGAGAAGATTGCGAGGTACTTCGATTTTCTATAATCCTTCCCCTGATATTTCCTTACCCTTTTGCATCATATCTTTTCCTTCGTTCCTTCACCGGCTCCCTTTTTTTGGTTATGATGAAAGCCAAGCTATAGGAAGTCCTAAAACTTCAAAGGACATGAGAGTCGGTGGGGGAGCGAGCACACTCTAGAACTATAAATGGGGAAATTTAGGTTCTGACGTAAGCCGATCTATTTCTACAGATTACTACAAGAGTCAGGGTTCTTATAGACAGAATAGTCTGGGTCTTTCAACTTTCATTTTTTCTGGTGCTTCCGGCGATGTCATTTCAATTGGTTTGGTGGGTTGGTGCTATATTATTTTTCAATTCTCAATTTCCTTCGATCTCATCATCAAGGCTTATTCTTGCGGGTTTGGGGCAACGGGGTTTATTTCGATCATCTTTTTCCGTAGTTAGTTACCTCTCATGATTTGATACATTGTTGGTTCGGTTATTTTTTGCCTTTTCTCTCTTTTTATTCTGCTCCTTTTTCTGTGAAAAGAGTTGTTTCTTGGTCCAATATTCTAACGTCTTCTCTTGGTGGGGTTATCTTATTTTGGGGTATGTTTTTTTATATTATCACGGTTAGGATGGCTTTCTTGCTCTTTTGGAAAAGGGAAAAACTACTAGTCTTGACGGTTGTTGTATAAGTTGCAAATGGGCAAACTTGAAAAAGCCAGAAGGGATAGTCGTGAGTGTTGTTTGATAAACGAAAAAAAGGGGGGGGATCATGGTCATCAAAATTTAATGTGGTGTCATAAGATATTGAGGCAGCATTTACTTGTATGTAGAGGGTTAAAAATATGCACTCGATATGATCCGGGAGAGAAGTGCCAGTATAATAGATGTTTAAACATAGTTTTATACGTTAGGAGGTATTCAAGTTCTTGGATTGCCGTCCTACAGCCGCGTTGAGTTGTATGAACTCAACGACAAAAGGTGAGTTAAGTTAGACATTTAAACTGACGACAACCACTGGCCTGATAGTGGATCTAATACTCGTGGCAATGCAGCAGCGCGAGCGCCACAGCCCTGAACGCTCGCAGGCCCATGACCGCGCGGTCTTTAGAGTGCCCCACAGTTCGACGTAAATTTAGTGGTCCAACATGACATTCAGAGACTATTCTACAAGTAGCGTTGCGATCAGCAATGACTTGCCAGCAATGAGTAAAGCATACCTTAAACCGCCATGATGTTTAGACTCATTCACAATGTTGGGCACTAGTCTACTTGCTCTATCATGACAAGGAAAAAGTCTTGCTTGAGGAGCAGCATACTGTACTGTAGTGCTTGGAGTGGAGCAAAGTCAGCAGCACTCAGCATGGCCATGATGAACACAAGATTGTCTACGTATATTTGCTCCTGATCACTCAATAGGCTAGGGTCAACCATCCCAAACCCGGGTGGGCGGTAGAGGTTTATTAGGGGCTGGGGGGGACAATACCCGTAGAATCTGGCCTAATAGAGACCGTTGCCAAGTGAGTAAAATTGGTGTTGGACTATGCTATGCGGAAGAAAAAGCGAGATTTCTCTTGCTAACTGGCCAGAGAGCCGTCTTGTTTGATGCCCAGGTGATCCAAATCTTCCCCGAAGGTGGTTATAGTCTTGCAAGTCACCACACTGGCACCTGGCTCTATTAGGCCAGATTCTACGGCAGCCAATTGCATAGTTAACCATACACCTAGAACTATTCAGTGTTGTCGGCACACCGCTAGGGGCAAGCCGCGAAATAAAAAAGAAGGATCGAGTCACACCAACCCGCCCGTACCATGATGAACGCTTCCTTGCGAATTATTGGCCGAGGAGGGGGAGGACGACTACCAGCCCTCGCTGGCCAAGGCTGGTTCCCCGCGGTTATCACATCTTCCCGAGGGGAAGCTGGTCGGCTCCCGAATGTTCGCCGCAACAACACTACCTCCTCCATCAGCATCACAAGGTTGCGGTTTCTTAGACAGTTTTCGACGAGCTCTTACAATATGGTTCGCTTCCCCCTCTGTTCCGTTTTGGCCTGTTAGTGTTTGTTTGGGATCGGTGAGTGAGCTAATCCTTTAACATTTTTTGCTTGAGCATTTGGTTCGTAGGCAGATAATTTTAGAATAGAGAGAGACGCCTTTGGCGAGATCAAGGTCGAAGCGGACAAGTACTGGGGGGCGCAGACTGAACGGTTTGTTTTATTCACCTCCTTGCTTGCGTCAATTGATACAAGAAACTACTGTATCAAAGGCTAATAAAGTCGATTATTCCGCCAGTTCCCTCACCAACTTCAAGATCAATCAACCCTTCGACCGTATGCCCCCAGCAATTATCAAAGCTTTCGGCATCCTCAAGCGTGCAGCGGCAACGGTGAACATGGGCCATGGCTTACCGGAGGACATTGGCAAGGCAATCCAACAGGCGGCAGATGAGGTCATTTCCTTAAAGCTCCTCCCGCACTTCCCCCTCGTAGTCTGGCAAACCGGTAGCGGCACCCAATCCAACATGAACGCAAACGAGGTCATCAGCAATAGAGCCATCGAGATCCTAGGGGGGGAGATGGGCAGTAAGAGACCGGTTCATCCGAACGATCATGTCAACATGAGTGCTTCTTCCAATGATACCTTTCCCACCGTTATGCATATCGCGGCCGTCATGGAGATTGAGGAGAAATTGTTGCCCAGCCTGAAAGCTTTGTTGGTGGTGTTCCAGGAGAAGGTCAAGTCCTTTGAGAAAATCATTAAGATTGGAAGGACGCATCTCCAGGATGCTACGCCTTTGACATTAGGCCAGGAGTTTTCGGGGTATGCTGCCCAGCTGGCATATGGTATTGAGAGGATTGAGACCACTCTTCCTAGACTTAAGCTATTGGCACAGGGAGGAACTGCTGTTGGTACCGGACTCAATACCAAGAAGGGCTTCGATGTTGCTGTTGCCGCAGAAGTGTCCAAGTTGACTGGAATTGAATTCAAGACTGCGCCCAATAAGTTCGAAGCATTGGCAGCCCACGACGCCATCGTGGAGGCCAGCGGGGCGCTCAACACCCTCGCCTGCTCCCTGATGAAAATTGCCAACGACATCAGGTATTTGGGGTCTGGGCCCCGCTGCGGTCTCGGTGAATTGAGCCTCCCGGAGAACGAACCTGGTAGCTCCATCATGCCTGGAAAGGTCAACCCAACCCAATGCGAAGCCATAACCATGGTTTGCGCACAAGTGATGGGTACCTTCTACTCTTCCTTTCTCCCTTCCACCAACTAACCCCTTCTAGGCAACAACACCGCAATAACTGTAGCTGGCTCGCAAGGCCAGTTCGAACTTAACGTCTTCAAACCCGTCCTTATCAAGAATCTCCTCCATTCCATAACCCTCCTAGCCGACGGCATGACCAGTTTCAAAGACAACTGCGTCGTGGGGATCCAGGCGAATGAGGACAGGATTGGGAAGCTCTTGCACGAGAGCTTGATGCTGGTCACCTGCCTGAATTCGAAGATTGGGTATGACATGGCGAGTAAAGTTGCCAAGAACGCGCACAAGAAGGGGACTACGCTGAAGCAATCGGCGTTGGAGTTGGGCGCTTTGACTAGTGATGAGGTACGCATTCCCCTCCTTTCTCGCGGGGGTGGTTTGGACGGATGAGCAGGTGCTGACGGAACCTTAGTTCGACCGGCTTGTTCGTCCCGAGCTTATGATCGCTCCTAAATAGGCAAATGTACATATATGTGGCTGGGCAGGTATTTGGATCTGGTGAAAGGATGCGGAAATGTTCTCTCGCGCTGGTGCAATAGGTTTATCAGGACGGGAGTTCACTTTCTGATTCAAATTGCTATTTCTGAGTGCGAGATTTGGGTTTAAAAAAAGGGAAAAAACACTTGTAGAGCAAAATCCCCTCTCTTAAATAAGAAAAGGTTATCGTAAATTTCTCGGGTTTCTGGAAGTAGTCCTTTTCCTTAAATTGTAAAGTTGTTAGTCGTCCTGTACGATATATAGAGATGGGTACCCGCGGCGAGAATACGTCCTGAGACAACGGACGCAACCACAATTCCCCACAACTCATGTCAATGCCGTAGTCAACACCAAAAGTCCTATTACCAGATCCCATGCCTCCTGGAGAGAAGGCGGGACACAAACATACAGGCCATGGTATTATTAATAGTCATTACAGTTGTAATTGTAATTCTAATCACTACCATGGGGATTCCGGTTGCTCCGGTCGTCCATCCCAGAACTTATTCCCGCCAAGAGTTGATATATACTTGTAAGAAGACAACTGGCGATTTGACAAAATATGGTGGAAAGGAATAGACAGGACATCGTACGTGAGTGAACAACAACGGAAATTTCCGGCTGGAGGGATGGATGGATGGATATTCAGATAAAAAGAGGAGGAGGAGGAGGAGCCTCCAAAAAAGAATGGACGTATATGATACTATAATATTATTATTACTATCTCCTTCATCAACTTCCCAAGAATACCAACAACACATCATAGTGCGTATTTGGTGATCCAAACTACATAATTATCAGAGGGCCTCACGGTTTTGGGGATATAATATTTATATATCTCATTTGCAGAGACTTGTTCCGAGGCTTCATGAAAAATTTGAGATGGTCTTGGGGTTCGACTCCCAGTAAGTTATCATACCGTAGGTTGGTAATAATAATAATAATAACTTGCGAGTGTAATTTGGTTGGTTGGTTGGTTGGTTGGGGGGTAGAAGGTTTTTCTTGAATCCCTCGTCAATCAATCGCGAGGCAATCCATTTTTTCACTAGACGAATACGGTACGGTAGTTAACAACAAAACTCAATGCTTGTTTTTTACAACATTTGCACAAAAGCCATGCCCCGCTCTCAACACCCATTAAATACGCAAGCTACACACTTTTAAACCTCAATAACTAATCAACATTAACCATTACCAAAAGTACATTAAAACGCATTCTTGCCCATCCTTAACATTATTATCCCATCACATTCATCCCAAAAGCCACACAAGCGACCCAAGCAGCACCACAGCAGCCACGCTCCCGCCATTCCTAGCTGCGGCACCACTGGATCCAGAGGAACCGCCGCCGCCAGTAGAAGAAGGAGCTGCCGCCGTATTAACAGAACCACCTCCAGAGTCACCACCGCCGGAGCTACCACCCGAGCTGGAGCCGCCATTGCTGGTAGGGGCAGTACCGGATTTCGTGGTGGCACCGCCACCCGTGCCGGCAATAGTCTTATTATTCCCACCAGACGAGGAGGTATGGGTGATATTTTTCGACGGGCCGGTTGGCACGCTCGTAGTGGTGGCGTTAGCCCCCCCCACGACGGGAGGAGAAATGGTCGTAGGCTAAATCAATTGATTAATCAGCAAATAAACTCTCAAAGCCTAGATACTCTCAAACTGGCTGAAAGGGGAAAAATTGACTTACCACAGCGGAAGCAGTAGCCGTGCAAGTAGGGCAAGTTCTCGAAGAATCGGCTGTCGTCGTCTGTCCACCCCCGTTAGTGATGAGTACGAAGGAAGGAAGAGGAGAGGACAGGCTAGCATACAGTTCCCCCAGGCGCCCCAGGCCTGCACCCCCCGATAGCCGTACACGTTGTTGTAGTCACACTACTAGTAGTGCTGGTGGTAACGGACACGGGTGACGACGGCGTACTCGTCGAAGGGCGCTGCGCTGCGACAATCCCAACGATTGAAGCGAGCGTAATGAGAATACTCGAGGACCGCATCTTTCTTTCTTTCTTTCTTTTTTATCTTATCTTCTTTTTATTCCCCTTTTTTTTAAATAGCGAACGTTTGGAGGAATAATCTCAATCGATTAATCCTGCAGTCGGGAAGGGAAAAAAAGGAAAAATAAATAAATGTAAGAAAAAAGAGAAGCGAGAGTAAAGTAGCAAGAGCGAGGGGTTGGTTGGCAGTGGAAGAAAGGAGGTAATAAATAAATAAAAATCTGCACCACAAGTTGGAAGGAGGAGGAGGGCTTTTAAGTTGCTTTCCTTTGCTCGCTCACACACAAAAGGGACTTTATTCAAATTTTCTCATTCTTTTTTTTTCCCTTTTCTTTTTGCTTTTTGATATTTCAGCCCGCGGTTGGTCTCTTGGCATGGCTTCTTTTGTGGAGCGTGGCGGGGAAAGGTGTGGAACTTGACCAGTGTCAGTGGAGGAAGTGGAGACTCAGTGTGCTTTTTTTTTCGTGCGGGTTTTTGCGGTGGAAAGGTTGTGAGATTTTGGGGGGTTGGTGGGGTGGTGGTGGTGGTTCACTGTGCAGGAGTTTGAGGTACATTATGGTGTGACATTGTTTTGTTGATCCCAGCAGCCTGCGATCGACAGAAATACCGGTAACCATAGCGGCATGGCCATTGTGGGAGTTGTTGTTGCCAAACTGTTCTGTCTTTATGCCATTTTGTTCGATCGCCGAGTGCAGAATGGGGGGAAACGTCTATTCATAAGATGCCAATTTATCATGACACGAATAACACGGCCCAGCACCACAAGTACTGTACTGGTACCGCAGTTGGTCTTGCGATCCGCTATCTCGCGTACCGGTACGCCACCAATCTCCAGCTCCAGCCCCAGAGTTGTCGAAGGGTCAGTGCTTTCCTATCAGGGTATGATCAGCCTCCAGGATGTGTTGGATCTCATTAGCTGGAGTGCGCAATGCTCTTACGAGTAACAGCTCGCCAAACCAAACCCATCCTGGGCCGACGGAGACAGCAAGCAGCAAAGAGTAAATAGCCTACGGTACTAGTACCCACTATCAATAGGGTATTGCGCTCGATCATACTGTAAGTATCTAGCGCTGGACGGTACACGAGTACTCACTTGTACTCGTAGTACTTGAGTACCCCACAAACTCAATCCCTCACATATTCCCCCAGATTTGGCTAGCTCTGATACTATATTCGTCCCGATCGGCAAGCGAATCCGCAGATGCCTGCAGTAGCCTGAACCTCCAGCCAGACACACTGCAAATAAATAAATAAATAAATAAAAGCCCGCCTCCCCCAATTGCGATTGCCTAGAACCTGACCCCCCCCCCCGGAAAGTTACGGCTGGTTATCCCAACCAAAAAATTCTACATCATTCTAGACGTGTGCGCTCTTAGCGCGCGCACAGAGTCTCACTCGAACTACCCATATCACACGTGGGTCGCATATATCCTATCACTGGCAGGCTTTCCCGGCGGAGGCTGGAACACGAGGGCGGCGACGGGATGGATACCTACAACAACTATGCGTAAAAGTAAGAGCTGGAAAGTAGATCACTTTGGTGGCTGGGAGGATGTTTTTTTGTTGCTTGGGGATGTTTTCGTCTTGTTCGAACTGACTTGGGGCAATTTTAACGACAACTTGTACGTGTACAGTAGGTTAGGCAATTAATGTTATGTTATGTTACACTTACAAGTATTTCTACCGACATCCCTTCAGCCGGCGACAACTTTCTAGCCCACTTTGCAATCTGGACCAGCCTATTCGAGCGATCATGACTACATCTACCCCAGAAATCCGCCATCAGGTCATTTCTGTCACAGGTCATGATAAGCGGTTACGGATTTTTGTTGTGCTCGGAGAACTCCCCCCACCATACCGAGTGCTAGAGTTTTTTTTCTTTCCATCCCAATTACTACAATAGGCTAGTGTTCTTGGTGGTTACAACAGGACCGGAAGGCCTCAAGGCTTAAGATAGCCTCGCGTCGCCCTCCAGGCTCGCTGCCTCTTCAAATTCGCACCCCCGGACCAGGGTAACGCAGCTTCGGTACTCGCCGTGCTACAGGGTCGCAGACACCCAACAATCCATTGTGCCCCCCCCCCCCACCCTACACGCTCCTCTCTCTTTTCACAGCCTATTGAAGGATTTTAGAACTGGTGGTAACTGTATTGGGCATTTAGTAGTGGATTGTCGCTTCTGCGCTGGCCGGTATGGTTGATACTACCCGACCTGCATAGCCTTGAATCCGGATCTGAGCACGCAGCGTTGCAGATTTGGGCCTTCCGTTCAATGGCGCTTCTCAATCAAACTGAACCAGAGAATTCATCGTGCACTACGGTAACTATTGTGCCGGACAATGCAAGTCAGCCCCCTCCTCACCAGCTTCAAACTGCCTTGGCTCCAACACCCGTATGGACTTCAGGCCAGAACTGATATTACCTGCATGGCCGCACTTGCGCTGATATCACCGAGGAATACTACTAGTGCTGAGACCGCGGTGCAAAAGGTCCCTTAGTCATCCATCCCTGAAACATTGGCAGGGGGAGTAACAAAATTTTCGGTGTTCCGCAGCTCCCCACTTGGGGAGTTAGACTACCGTATCGTAACTACAACTTGTCTATTCATGGGGTTGCGGTTGTGGTTTGATTAGCGCCAACGGTACTGCTAGTACGCCAGCCACAACTGCCCATCGTACCGGAGTATTGACCCGCTTGGTTACAAAGGATTTTCAAGCCCTATTGAAGTCGAATGCAGCGATTGAGAAGCTAAGCTAATTAGAGGGCTCGCTTCTTTTATAACGAAGCATAAGATAAGCTTTCCCGTTAGAATGAGAGTTTTTCCTATTGGTAGAGGGATCGTAATGACCGGACTTTGAGAAAGCTTATGGGAGATGATAATATGATGGTGTTTCTACTGAGGTACAGGGCATAAGTTTTGTAGGTTACACAGGGAGTGAGGGCACCAAACCTCGCTTGTGGAACCTACAAAACTTATGCCCTGTACCTCCGTATTGCTTATTTGTTTTTTTGGGGGGGCGGGTGAAGGTCTTTGTTGTGTTATAATAGGTTCCCAGGCCATACCTTACTTTGTAGGCTGCTTACTAGGATCTTCCTATATTTGCGAATAAATCTAAGGCCTTGACAAAAAGGAATACGGTCACTTTTCGGACAGTAGCGTATTCTACTCGAGTACGATAAGAACTCAAATAAGCGGACCTAATCCCAAGTAACATAGCCCAAAGTTTCCTCCTTTGGAGAAACGGGCGAAGGACACACCAGAAACCCTGCTATCCGGGGCGAGGCGGGGGGAGAGACAGACCTTACCAGGAGAGGCAACTCCAACGTCCTATGATAGCACCGGTCCGATTATTCGAGTTGTTAGTGCATAACTTAGCGGTATCAGATTTCTTCTTCTGGGAGAAAATTTCCGGTCTGCCCACTACATTAGTCCACGATATTCTGCGATCAAGCCTAAAAAAAATTAGGGACTGAGCTTCCTTTCGCAAACCTTTATGGAATTTACGATACAAAGATTAAGCGTGTTCACCCTCGCAACCAACACTTCGATGTTGGGCCAGCCGTGAAACGAAGGGCTGTCAGGTTTCGATCACGCAAGGGGAGAGAGAGGGAGGGGATCAAAATGAAGGCACACGCTTTATTTAACTATGTGCAGAAGTGCCCCCGCTTTTTCATAAAAATGGCTTAACAGTGCTTTTAGAGCCCCTCGTACTCAGTCATGGCCTTGCGTATTATTCAACCGTTATCGCTTACATAGGGCTACAAGCACTAAACGGGCACTGCCCGTGTGCGGTACGGTAGGATGAGGGAAATAAGAGAAGGGCCATCTTGGCAGTAGAACAGCACTTAGCTATTATATCACACTGGAAATCACGCCCCCAGTCTCCGTTAGTCCTCTTCCCTTGCGGTGACAAAGGTAATAACCAAGATAAATGATGGCCCGTCGCAGCCAAGAATGCAGAAAACGCCCTCCTTGATGCCCGCTCATCTAATACCGGTAGCAATAACGGTCATACCGGTAGGCTGCGTCTCCGTGTAAAACCACCCAATCAATCGAGCTAAGCAAACGCCCGTTCCTCAAAGTTAGTTGTATCCAATGCCCCACCGGAATTCATGACTTCCTCTTCCAAATTCTCACCAGCCTTGAGTGGATTTTCACTCAAGACCCTGGGTTTTCAGTTTCGAGCACTCCTCGTGCCTTCCGGCTACTGCTTCAGAGGCCTCCCTCTTATGACCATAAGAGCTTTCATTGCGCGAAATGCGGGCTGTTCGGCGACAAAAATGACCAAGTCTAAATTCTCCAGTCAACCTTTCAACTCGGGCTGCCCTTTCGTCAAAACTCCCTAATTTGCTTGCTCAGGTCGTTGCGCTTGTGGGCTTCGTCGATGCGGTCCGCAATCCCCAACAAGGCCCACGCTGAGGTGGTCGGATGTGCTTGCCGGAACTTGCGGCACCAAACCCACGCATTCTCAAGAATATTCTGGCCAAGATCGAATGTCTGTCCCAAGCCTTTGCCATGCACAAACACCTGCTCCGCCGCGCCTCGTCTTTAGTCCTAACTATGCCCAAGGTGGAACTGGACAGGTGACAAACAGGTGTATACGGAATGGCGGGTCAAGAGAGTAAATCATCAAGGTTAGGGTCACAAAAGGTTACTGGCACCCACCTGGTCCCTGTTCGTCACCCGGTCGGCTTGGTCGTGGGGTACGGTGGAGACTTGGAGGTTGTACTGTATAGTACTTGCGAGAATTGCACTTGTGGTACTTCTGGTGACCTTGATATCAGCGCTGCTAGAGAAAAATAGTTCCTCGGGACATCTGATTTTCCACTAGTGGCTGTAGAGCACAGTCCTATGCCTCGTTCTCAAACAATGCTCACTTAACGGAGGGTTAGAGTTTATAGGAGTGGGGAGCTACTTCCGGGTGGCCCTGTGAATCTGCTTCCCGGGAAATCATCGCTATTATGGAAGGTTCCTTGTTGATTTTCAAAGGCTAGTAGATTAGTAAGATATTTTTTCTCCCTTCCTTATGCGAATGGGGTGGAATGTAATGGTTCGCTGGGAAAACTGTTTGTGGGCATACGCAGAGTTGCATGAAAAGAGACTGAAATTGTGTGGCATGGGGGCACTGGGGGTTGTGTTGGTGCTGGCTGGGAGGCCAGGAAGGTCGTTCGAGATAAATCTGTGCGAGCGCAAAAGGGCTGATTCCTTTCTGGAGCGCCCCATGGTCTTGTGCTTTTGAATTATTACGATATGCCTCGTACATGTAATTCAAACGCTGCCACTACGGGTACTGTACCGGGGGTTGTGGGTAAGTCTGTCGAACAACCACGACGACCGGTATTTACCTCATTTTTGAAATAACGACTACGGATTTTCATCGCGATCGGACATTCTACGAATAGCGAGGCGCCAAATCGCTCTACCTACGGCTACGTTTTATCTTTAGGATTTAGTGGTTTCCTAGAGAAGCATGGGTGGAAATGGCATGTTGGGTGGGGGGAAGAGCAGAGGTGGAAAAAGTAGGGATAGGGTTGAGAAAAGTGGTGTTGGCAAGAGGAGATTGGAGGAGAAAGATGTGAGGTGGGTTATGGGAGGAAAAGTGGGTGTGGTCAGGGGATTGGACGGGGAGCAGGAGTTTTTGGTGGGATTGGTGGAAGGGGAAAAAGGGTGGAGCAATGGGAGCTACGAGATAAAGAGGGGTGGGGTGGAAGTGGATATGATTGGTGGAGAAAAGGAGTTGGATTTGTTTCAGGAGGCGGAGGAGTTGGAGATTGGGAAGTTGATTGAGGAGTGTGGGGAGGGGAAAGAGGTGGTGAGATTGAGTGATAGGAAAGGAAAAGGGGTGGAAAGGAGTGTGGGTGAGGTGGGGAGGATGTTTGAGAAAGGGTTGGGAGAGGGAAAGGGGAAGGAGTTTAAGAGGTTTAGGTTGGTAGGGGAAGAGGTGATAGAGGAGGAGGAGGAGGGTATAGAAGGGGTGGATAGCTTGGAGGCGTGGAGGTTGAAGAAGGTGGTGAAGGAGAAGAGGGAGAAGGAGGAGAGGAAGAAGAGAGAGAAGGAGGGAATGGTGGCGAGGGGGAAGGAGATGGGAAGGAGCAGAGAGGAGGTGAAGAAGTTGAGGAGGGAGTTTAGGGATTGGAGGGAAGAGGTGGAAGAGGTGAGTTATATTTTGGGAGAGAGCGAGGAAAAGGTGAGGAGTTTTGGGTTGGACATGGAAGTTAGGAGATGGGGTAAGGAATTGAGGGAGTTGATGAGTGAAGTGGGTTTGGAGGGGAGGAAGTTGGCGAAGGAGAGAGTGGAGGTTTTGAGTGAGATAGTGGTACCGGCTATGGTGGAAAAGATGGAGAAATTGAAGGAGAAGGTGGTAGTGGGAGAGGGGAGGAGCTATGGGGAAGTGTTGAGAGGAGTGAGTCCGAGTATGGGAGAGGAGGAGGTGAGAGAGTTGGAGGAGAAGAAGGGAGAGGAGAGGAAGAGGTTAGAGAGTAGCCTCTTGGAAAAGGAAGGGAGGTTGAGGAAAAAGGTGGAGGTGATTTTGGACACGCAGGAAGGGTTGGATATGGAGGTGGATGGAGAGAGTGAGTGGAGTACGGGGAGGGTGGAGGAGGTATTAGGTTTGGATAAAGGGGGAGTGGTAGGTATGGTGAGGAGGAAGGGTAGAATTACGGTGGAGTTAAAGGGGGAGGATGAGGTGAAGAAGGTGGAGGAGGAGGGTGAAAAATTATGGGGTGAGATGAAGGGTGTGAGAGGAGTTGAGGGAGTGGACAATTGGGCGGGGATGGTTATACCGGCATTGAATGTGGAGAGATGGATGGGTAAATTGGGGGAGTTAAGGAAGGATTTGGAAGAGAAGGGATTGAAGTTGATGAAGGAACCGGTGTGGTTGTTGAAGGAGGATAAGATAAGGGAATGGAGGATGAGGGAAGTGGGAGTGTTGATTCATGTGGCGAGGGAGAGTGTGAGAGTGAAGTGTTTGGAAGAGGGTTTGGCATGGAAGGATGAGATTTTGAGGGTGTATAGGTATGTGGGCAAGAAGGAGGTGGAATGGTGTACGAAGTGTGCAGAATTTGGGCATAGTTGGTGGAAGTGTGGGAGCAAGGGAAAGAGGTGTAGTATTTGTGCGGTGAAGGGGCATACGGGATGGGAGCACAGGTGTGGAAGGTGCAAGGTTTGGAGGAGTAAGTGTGTACACCATGGGAGTTGTGGTGGTTGTGGGAAGGATCATATGATGAAGGAGGCAAATGAGAAGAATTGTGTGGCGTGGAGGATGGAGTGGAACAGGTTGAAGAGTTTGTACTAAGGGCATTAGAGTAGTTTCGGCTAATGTGAGGAATAGTATAGTGGGAATGGGAAGCGTGGAGAGTAGGGATGAAGGGGTGGATGTATGGTTGATACAGGAGGTACCGGTGCTGAAGGAAGGACAGGCGGTGAAAATGGAGGGGTATGATAGTGTGGAGGGGGTTGGGGGTTTTTTGGAGGGAGGGCAAGGGGCGGCGGTGGCGACGATGATTCATAAGAGGTGGGAGGGGAGGTGGAAAGTGGTGATGAGGCAGAGGTGCAGGATTGGAATATGTTTGGATTTGGGAGGAGGGAGGTTGTTGGAAGTATGGAATGTGTATGTGGGACATGGTAAGCATAGGAGGTTTGAGTGGGTGGAAGGGGATAGGAATGCGGTGGTGATGGGTGATTTTAATGCCTGGCATGAGAGGTGGGGGGGAGATGAAGAGGTGGGGAATTGGGAAGGAAGGAGGGTGGAGGAGGAGTTGAAGAGAAGGATGATGGAAAGGATGAAGGGAGGGAGAAG
>Ga0307513_10001629_pt1 | contig 32145 bp, 33 predicted proteins | sample 15_EM_MG_FD_202174 | JGI IMG/M metagenome (GOLD analysis project Ga0307513, IMG submission 202174) | Populus trichocarpa ectomycorrhiza microbial communities from riparian zone in the Pacific Northwest, United States - 15_EM | ecosystem: Host-associated > Plants > Roots > Unclassified | place... | reverse complement strand
TACGGGATCACGCACGTGCTGGTCGCGGTGCTGGCGGTCCAGCTCGCGTTCGGGCGCTCGGGGGAGCGCACCGACCAGTCGGGGGCCTTCCAGGCGCTGGCGGCCCAGCCGCTGGGCGTGGCCTTGCTGTGGGTGCTGGTGATCGGGTTCGCGGTGGTCACCCTGTGGCGGATCTACGAGGCGCTGCGCGGGTTCTCGTGGGTGCGGGAGCGGCGGCGCAGCCTCATGCGTCGCGCGGGGAGTGCAGGGCACGCGATCGTCTCGGCGACGCTGCTGGTGCTCGCCGTGACGGTCCTGCTCGGCGGTGGCGGCGGAGGCGGCGAGGCTGCGACCGCGGGTGTGCTGGGCCTGCCGGGGGGTCAGCTGATCGTCGGGTTGGTCGGAGTGGGGACCGCCGTGGTCGGCGGATGGACGGTGCGGAACGGCTGGACGAAACACTTCCTCGACGATCTGGCGCTGCCGGCAAGCCCGCGGGTGCGAGCCTTCGCGGAGCGCAGCGGGATGGTCGGCTTCATCGCGAAGGGTCTGTCGCTGGTGCTGATGGGCGTGCTCATCGTGATCGCCGCGGTGCGGTTCGACCCGGCGCAGGCGAACGGGCTGGATGCTGCCTTGAAGACCCTCGCCGGGCAGCCGTACGGCCCGTACGTGCTGGTCGTGTTGGCCCTCGGCCTGCTGTCCTACGGGGTGTTCGGGCTCGTCGATGCCCGCTACCACCGGATCAGTTGAGCAGCAGCTTGGCCGCCGCCTCGTCCCGCGGGAAGACCAGCAGGCGGTAGCCGCCGTCCGTGTGCGGGGCGACGGTCGCCCGTACGCCGCCGTCGGCGAGCCGGGCCCGCAACGCCGTCGCTGCCACCTCGGTGTGTGCCCGGCCCACCTCGACGAGCAGCCCGTGGACAGTGGGATCGGCAGGGTCGGGGACGTGCAGGTCGCGGCTGGAGCCGAAGGTCGCCCGCAATCCGACGGCCAGCAGCGCCAGCATCACGGCGGCACCCACCACCCCGGACCACACAGGCATGGGGGCATTCTCCGCCGTGCCCGTCGGATCGGCGAGGGGTCATCACAAGTGTGACGGGCGTCGTTCGGGACGCCTGGAAGGGTTACCTGCCAGTACGATAAGTATCCCGACCAACGGCGGAGGTGTGCCGCGTGCCGTACCCGAGCGACCACGAACGCGATCGGCCCTGGGTGATCCGCACCTACGCCGGGCACTCCTCCGCGGAGAAGTCGAACGCGCTCTACCGCCGCAACCTGGCCAAGGGGCAGACGGGTCTTTCCGTGGCGTTCGACCTGCCCACGCAGACGGGCTACGACCCCGACGACGAGCTGGCCAAGGGCGAGGTCGGCAAGGTCGGCGTGCCGGTCAGCCACATCGGCGACATGCGCACCCTCTTCGACGGCATCCCGATGGCCGAGGCCAACACCTCGATGACCATCAACGCGCCGGCGATGTGGCTGCTCGCGCTCTACGTCGCGGTGGCCGACGAGCACGAGGCGCCGCGCGCGACGCTCGCCGGCACCACGCAGAACGACATCGTCAAGGAGTACCTGTCGCGGGGCACGTACGTGTTCCCGCCGGCGCCGAGCATGCGGCTGATCACCGACATGATCGCCTGGTCGGTGGCCAACATCCCGAAGTGGAACCCGATCAACATCTGCAGCTACCACCTGCAGGAAGCCGGGGCCACGCCGCCGCAGGAGCTGGCTTACGCGCTGTCGACCGCCATCGCGGTGCTCGACTCGGTGCGCGACTCCGGCCAGGTGCCGGAGGAGAAGTTCGGCGACGTCGTCGCGCGCATCTCCTTCTTCGTCAACGCGGGCCTGCGCTTCGTCGAGGAGATGTGCAAGATGCGGGCGCTGGGCCGCCTGTGGGACGAGATCACCCGCGAGCGCTACGGCGTACAGAATCCCAAGCAGCGGCGGCTGCGCTACGGCGTGCAGGTCAACTCGCTCGGCCTCACCGAGGCGCAGCCGGAGAACAACGTGCAGCGCATCGTGCTGGAGATGCTCGCCGTCACGCTCTCCCGTGACGCCCGCGCCCGCGCCGTGCAGCTGCCGGCCTGGAACGAGGCGCTGGGCCTGCCCCGGCCGTGGGACCAGCAGTGGGCGTTGCGCATGCAGCAGGTGCTGGCCTACGAGACCGACCTGCTCGAGTACGAGGACATCTTCGACGGCAGCCGCGTCGTCGAGGCCAAGGTGTCGGAGCTGGTCGAGAACGCCAAGGCCGAGATCGACCGGGTGCAGGAGATGGGCGGCGCCGTCGCCGCCGTCGAGTCCGGGTACATGAAGGGCCAGCTCGTGTCGTCGCTCTCGGACATGCGGCGGCAGATGGAGTCGGGCGAGCACGTGGTGGTCGGGGTCAACAAGTTCGACACCACCGAGCCCAGCCCGCTGCAGGCCGAGGGCGCCGCCGCGATCATGAGTGTCGATCCCGAGACCGAGGCCGAGGCTGTCGCCGCGATCAAGGAATGGCGGGCCGGTCGCGACGCCACGCAGGTGGAGGAGACGCTCTCCGTGCTGCGCGACGCCGCGCTGAAGGATTCTCGTGGGCCAGACGCCAACCTGATGGAGGCCTCGATCGCCTGCGCCAAGGCTGGAGTGACGACGGGGGAGTGGGCCGGTGCCCTGCGCGAGGTGTTCGGCGAGTTCCGCGCCCCCACCGGCGTGTCGGCGGCCGCGGTGAGCGGCGAGGCCGCCACCGAGATCGCCGCAGTCCGCGAGCGCGTCCGCGCCGCGGGTGACGAACTCGGCACGCGCCTGCGCATGCTCGTCGGCAAGCCCGGGCTCGACGGGCACTCCAACGGTGCCGAGCAGGTGGCAGTACGCGCCCGCGACGTCGGCTTCGAGGTCATCTACCAGGGCATCCGGCTCACGCCGTCGCAGATCGTCGCGGCGGCCGTGCAGGAGGGCGTGCACGTCGTCGGGCTCTCGATCCTCTCCGGCTCGCACCTGGAGGTCGTCCCCGCCGTGGTCGACGGGCTGCGCGCCGCCGGCGCCGACGACGTGCCCGTCATCGTCGGCGGCATCATCCCGCCCGACGACGCCGCGGCGCTGAAGGCCAAGGGCGTCGCCGCGGTCTTCACGCCGAAGGACTACAAGCTCACCGAGATGATGGACGAGATCATCACGCTGGTGCGGAAGGCGAACGGCCTCAGCTGACGACTGCCGGGGCGCGTTCGGGGTGGCGCTGCCGGATCGGGGTGGCCAGCGCGACCAGCGAGACGAGCGCGAACAGCCCGCAGACCACGAGCAGCGGCCCGCGCACCCCGAACCGCTCGACGGCCGCGGTGAGCAGCGCCGCGCCGATCGGACCGAGCGAGCCGTGGATCGTCCAGAACGCCGCGGTGACGCGGCCGAGCAGGTGGTCCGGGGTGATCGTCTGGCGCAGCGTCATCCCGCTGATCCCGGCGAGCGCGAGCCCGAAGAAGAACACCGTGGCGGTGGCCGCCGCCACTGGCACGGTCCCGGCGAACGCCAGCACCCCCACCGCTCCGGCGCAGAGCACGAACGAGCCGATCCAGCAGGGCCCGAAACCGAGTGTGCGGCGCAGCCGGGGCAGCAGCAGCGCGGAGATCACGGTGCCGACGCCGGCCACACCCAGCACCAGCCCGACGTCGCTCTCCGAGCCGCTCAACGGCACCCGTACGGCGTAGATCAGCACGTCCGACATCCCGACGGCCAGCAGCGACACGACGGTGAGCAGGATCGTCAGCCAGCGCAGCACCGGGGTGGCCCACAGGTAGCGGAAGCCGGCGGCGAACTCGGCGACGACCGAGCCGTGCACCGTCGGGGCGTCCGCCACCGGACCGAACCGGATGAGGAGCAGGGCGACGGCGGAGGCTCCGAACATGGCGGCGTTCACCGCGATCGCGACCGTCGGCCCGGTGGCGGCCACCAGCACCCCGGCCAGCACCGGACCGATGATCAGCGACAGCGAGTTGGTGGTCTCCAGCCGGCCGTTGGCGGCCAGCACCCCGTCCTTGCCGACCAACCCCGGCACGGCCGCGACGTAGCTGACCCGGAAGACCATGTCGAACACCGCGGCGACACCCACAGCGACGTAGAGCAGCCAGACCTGCGGTCCTCCGAGCCACACCAGCGGCACCGAGCCGAACACCACCAGCCGGACGACATCGCAGATGATCATCAGGCGGCGCCGGTCCCAGCGGTCCACGAGCGACCCCGCGACGAATCCGGTGGCGATACCGACGATCCCCGACGTGCCGGTGAGCAGCCCCATCTGCGCGACCGAACCGGTGGCCTCCAGCACCAGCAGGGGTAGCGCGACGATCACGAATCCGGTGCCGAGGGTGGCCAGCGTCTGGCCGGCCCAGAAGATCCTGAACCGCGTGTCCTGCACTAGTGCCGCGGCTCGTCGATCGCCATGCGGGTGAGTGTGCCCGGGCCGGCGCGCTCGGCCGAGCGGTTTTCGTGGGCCGATGCTCCGCCCGGTCGCGTCCGGGCGCACCGGGCAGAATGCCGCACATGTCCGCATCCGCGCCGGTCTCGCCCGAGCTGTCGGTGGAGACCGCCACGCCCCCGCCGGTGAAGCGGCGGGTGGCACCCGTCGATCTCCTGATGCTGGTGCTCGCGCTGGTATCGGTCGGCCTGCTCGTCTACGTCGAGTTCTTCCCGCACACCGCCGAGGTGGCGCACTGGGTGTTCGTCGCCGACACCACGGTCTGCGGCATCTTCCTGATCGAGTTCCTGGCGCGGTGGCGGCGCACCGGCTGGGAGCGCTGGTTCCCGCTGCGCAACTGGTACGAGGTGCTGGGCATGATCCCGGTCGCGCACCCGGCGCTGCGCGGGCTACGGCTGCTGCGGGTGGTGGTGCTGGTCCTGCGGCTGGTCCGCACGGCGGACCGGGCGTTCGGTGAGAAGTTCACCGAGCGGTTGGTGGAGCGGATGTCGCGGCCCATCGTGCTGGCGATCAAGAAGCCGATCACCGTCGCCGTCCTCGACGAGGTGGTGAAGGTGCTGGAGACGGGCAACTACCCGCAGAACATCGCCCGCTCGCTCACCGAGAACCGGAAGCTCCTGCGCGAGATCGTCAGCGAGTCGATCCGCGAGGACCGGGCCACCGGGGTGCTCGCCCGGCTGCCCTTCCACGACGAGATCGTGCACTCGCTGATCGACACGACGATGCGGGTGATCGTCGACGTGCTCACCGACCCACGCACGGACGCGTTCTTCGCCGAGATCGTGCGCGAGAACCGCATGCAGATCCGCGCCGCCGTCGTCGCCGGGCTGCACGAGCAGGACGCGCGGCCCGACCCGTTCACTTCTTCGGACGGGACTCTTCACGGCGGGGCAGCAGCAGTCGCAGCCCAGGCATCGATGCCAGGGCGTTACGCACGTCCGTGACCAGGGTGATCAGCTCCCGCAGGTCGGGGCCGACGTGGTCGAGCGTGGTCAGCAGCGGCAGTACGTCGTCCTCGACGTGTGCGGTGAGCCGCGGGATCGCGTCGACCATGCGGATCGCCGCGTGCAGCTCCTCCGCCGAGAACTCCTCGACGAACTGCCGGGCCATCGGCGCAGCCTTCTCGGCGATCGGCTGGTAGAGCGCCAGCACCCCGCTCGCCTCGGCGGCGGCCCGGGCCGCCTCCGCGATCGCCACATCGGCCTTCGACACCGCCGCCGTGCTCTGCGCGATCACCGTCTCCGCCGCGGCCGTGACGGACGTGGCGGTCCCGACGACCTGCTCGGCCGCCGCGGTCACCGTCTCGGCGCTCGTCGCCACCCGTTCGACCCGCTCGGCGAGCAGCCGCATCTGCCCGAGTAGCAGCTCGGCCTCGTTCAGCAGGCGATCCACGCGGCCCGGTAGCTCGGCGACCAGCTCCACCGCCTCGTCGGTCCAGCCGAGGACGGCCCGGATCCCGCCCGCCACGTCGGACGGGCTGAGCAGGACCGGGATACCGCCGATGCGCAACGCCATGCCCCGATGATGGCCCAACTGCCCAGGAGAGCGCCGCGCGCTTCCGTTTGCCCGGTTCGGGGAGACGCCCTAGGTTCGGTCGTCGTCCGAATGGGTGGTTCGCAGGAGGCGTGGGATGAGCAGCAGCTGGGCACGACGGGACTTCCTGCGCAGGGCCGGTGTGGCCGGGCTGGCGGTCGTCGCGGCACCAGTGGCGCTCTCCGCATGCACGACGGTGTCGACCGCCCCGGGAGGCACGCTGGAGAACGCCCGCAGCGCCGGCACGATCAAGGTCGGCATCGCCGGCGAGGCGCCGTACGGGTTCACGGACTCGTCGGGGAAGGTCACCGGCGAGTCGGTCGAGGTGGCCCGTGCCGTGCTGAAGGGGATGGGCATCAACGACGTCGCGGCCACCCAGGTGGGCTTCGACTCGCTGATCCCGGCGCTCAACGCCAAGCAGTTCGACATGGTCACCGCCGGGATGTTCATCAACCCCACCCGCTGCGGGAACGCGGCGTTCTCGGACCCGGACTACACCGCGCCGACCGCGTTCCTCGTCCCTGCCGGCAACCCCAAGGGCGTCACCAGCTTCGACGACGTGAAGACCAAGGGCCTCAAGCTCGCGGTGCTCTCGGGTGCCGTCGAGCAGGGCTACGCGACCGACTCCGGGGTGCCGGCGGCCCAGGTGCAGTCCCTCGGCACCCAGAACGACCTGCTGCAGGCCGTCGCGGCCGGCCGGGTCGACGCCGCCGCCCTCACCAACATCTCGCTCAACGACGTGAAGTCGAAGAACGCCGGCGCAGCCGTCGAGGTCACCACCGGGTTCTTCCCCACCATCAACGGCAAGAAGACCGTCTCCGCGGGGGCGTTCGTGTTCCGCGAGGGCGAGGACGCGCTGGTCACGGCGTTCAACGCGGAGCTGAAGAAGCTGCACGACAGCGGCGAGTGGCTGCGCATCGCCACACCATTCGGGTTCAGCAAGGACAACGTGCCCGGCGCGGATGTCACCACGCAGAGTCTCTGCTCGGCGTAGCACCCGATGGACAACCTGCCGCGCATCGTCGCGGTGTTGCTGGACGGGCTCCCGGCGACGGTGATCGCAGCGGTCGGCGGCATCGTCGTGACCGTCCTGCTGGCGTTCCCGACCGGCCTCGCGCTGCGCTCGGACAACCGCGTGCTGCGCGGCATCAGCCGGGTCTACGTGGAGTTCTTCCGTGGCACGTCCGAGGTCGTGCAGCTGTTCTGGATCTACTTCGTGCTGCCGGTGCTCGTCGGGATCCAGCTGGTGCCGCTGTTCGCCGGGGTGCTCGTGCTCGGGCTCAACCACGGCGCGTACGGCGCGGAGATCGTGCGTGGTGCCGTCGCGTCGGTGCCGAAGGCGCAGGTGGAGGGTGCCAAGGCGCTCTCGCTGTCGCCGCGCGACATCCAGCGCCGGGTGGTGCTGCCGCAGGCCGTGGTGGAGATGCTGCCCTCGTTCAACAACCTGTTCATCCAGCTGCTCAAGTCCACGGCGATCCTGTCGTTCATCGTCGTCTCCGAGGTGACCGAGCGCGGCATCCAGGTGCTCGTGCCCAACTTCGGCGACGACATCGTGCTGATCTTCGCGGTGATGCTGCTGATCTATCTGGTGCTCGCGCTGCTGATCACGACCGGGATGCGGTGGCTGGAACGCATCGGTGCGCGTCGGCTGGGCAGGCGGCCCTCGACGGCGGCGCGCGTCGCCGCTGTGGTGGCGGGGCACTGATGGTCTGGGACTGGGGCTACGCATGGACGATCCTGCCGGAGCTGCTCGGCGCGCTCGTCGTGACGATCGAGATCACGCTGCTCGGCTCGGTGGTGGCGCTGCTGCTCGGGCTCGTGATCGCCGTGATCCGCCGGGCCCGTATCCCGGTGCTCGACACGGTGGTGTGGGCGTTCGTCGAGTTCGTGCGCTCGACCCCGCTGCTGGTGCAGGTGTTCTTCCTGTACTTCGTGCTCCCGCGGTTCGGGATCGTGCTCGGCGCGTTCGCCGTGGGTGTGATCGGGCTGGGCGTGCACTACGCCACCTACACATCGGAGGTCTACCGGGCCGGCATCGAGGCGGTGCCGCGCGGGCAGTGGGAGGCCGCGGCCGCGCTCAGCCTCCCGCCGTCGCGCGTGTGGACCGGCGTGGTCCTGCCGCAGGCCGTGCCGCGGGTGCTGCCGGCGCTGGGCAACTACGTGATCTCGATGTTCAAGGAGGTCCCGCTGTTGCTGGGCATCGGCGTGATCGAGGTCGTCAACAAGGCCAAGGAGCTGTCGTCGGACACGTTCCGGCCGATCGAGCCGTACACCATCGCGGGCCTGCTGTTCCTGGCGCTGAGCCTCCCCGCGTCGATCCTCGTCCGCCGACTGGAGCGCCGCCGTGCCGCCATCTGAGCCGATGATCGTCTTCGACGGCGTGGAGAAGCGCTTCGGCGACCACGTCGTGCTCTCCGAGCTCGATCTCACCGTCGCGCCGGGGGAGCACGTCACGCTCATCGGCCCGTCCGGATCGGGGAAGACGACGATCCTGCGGCTGCTCATGTGCCTGGAGTCGGTGAACGCCGGCACGATCTCCGTCGGCGGCAGCTACCTCTCGCACATGGAGCGCCGCGGGCAGCTCGTGCCGGCCGACGAGAAGCACAGCCGTGAGGTGCGCAAGCGCATCGGCATGGTGTTCCAGCAGTTCAACCTCTTCCCGAACATGACGGTCCGCGGCAACCTGATCGAGGCGCCGACCAGGGTGCTGGGCCTGTCGAAGGACGAGGCGAACGCGCGTGCCGTCGAGCTGCTGGACCTCGTCGGGCTCGGCGAGAAGATCGACGCGCACCCCGCGCAGCTGTCGGGCGGGCAGCAGCAGCGCGTCGCGATCGCGCGGGCACTCGCCATGCGGCCCGACGTGCTGCTGCTCGACGAGGTGACCTCGGCGCTGGATCCCGAGCTGGTCGCGGGCGTGCTCGCGCTGCTGCGCGACATCGGCGAGACCACCGACATCACCATCCTCTGCGTCACCCACGAGATGGGCTTCGCGCGCGACTTCTCCCACCGCGTGATGATGTTCGACGGCGGTCGCGTCATCGAGGACGCGCCGCCGGAGCAACTGTTCGGCGATCCGCGGCACGAGCGCACGCGCACGTTCCTGCGTGCGATCGTCGGTCAGTGACGGAAGATCAGCGGGAACGCCTCGGGCGTGGTGAGTGGTACCTGGTCGACGACGATCTGGCCGGGAGCCTGCGGGAGTGCTGGCGCGTGCTCGACCGGTTCAACGCCACCCTCGCCGACCAGGACGTCGAGCGGCGCAGCATCCTCGAGGAGCTGCTCGGTGACGTCGCGCCGGGCGCGATCGTGCTGCCACCGTTCCGCTGCAGCCACGGCCGGCACATCCGGCTCGGCGCCCGCGCGTTCGTCAACCACAACTGCCTGTTCATGGACGACGCCGCGATCGAGATCGGCGACGACGTGCGCATCGGGCCGGGCTCCCAGCTCGTCACCGCGCTGCACCCGCTGGAGGACCACGACCGGCGCCGGGAGGGCTGGGAGCGGGCACTGCCCATCTCGGTCGGGGCCAACAGCTGGCTCGGCGCCGCGGTCGTCGTCTGTCCCGGGGTGACGATCGGTGCGGATTCCGTCGTCGGGGCCGGAAGCGTCGTGCTGCGTGACGTGCCGCCCCGGACGTTCGTGGCGGGGAACCCGGCGCGGGTGATCCGCACGCTGTGACCCCCTATGGGCGGCAGAGCCCGTCGGTCGTCAACGCCGGCGACGGGAGGTTGTCCGCCACGAGCCCGAACGGCTCCACGATGCGCAGCCACTCGCCGCTGGTGTGCACGGCGTCGAGCTCGCGGTCGAAGGCGGTCCGCAGGTCCGCGTCGTCGAGCCGCATGGCGAACCCGCCCGCCGGCTGGATGGCCTGACCTCGGGTCTGCGACGTCAGCGGCGGGGTGACGGCCAGCCCGGTGCCGGGGTTGCGGCGCAGTTCGTCGACCAGCGAGATCGCGGTCATCACGCCGGCGCGGGCCTTGCCGTCCACCACGGCGCTGAGCAGGTGGCGCTGGTCGTCGACGATCTCCAGCCGGTCGTCGCGGATGCCCGCCGCGCGCGCGTAGTCCAGCTCGACCGAGCCGATCAGCACGGCGAGCCGGATCCCGCGCCGGGCGACGTCGTCGAACGAGCGCAGGCGCTGCGGATTGCCCTCCGGCACCAGGAACGCCGGCGGGGTCACGAAGTCGGGCCGGGAGAACGCCACCTGCGTGCACCGCTGCGGGGTGATCGTCATGCCGGCGGCGACGAGATCGCACTGACCGGCCAGCAGGGTCGGGATCAGCCGGTCGAACCGGACCTGCACGGCCTCGATCCCGTCGATGCCCAGCCGGTCGAGCACCACCCGGGCGACCTCCGGTTGGCAGCCGGTGATCCGCCCGTCGGAGTCGGTGTACCCGAAGGGGCGCTCGCCGGAGATCCCGATCCGCAGCGCCCCGTCGCGACGGGCCCGCTCCAGCGTCGTGCCGGGGGCGCTCGGCGCACAGGCCGCGACCAGTGGCGCGACCAGGGCCGCGGCGAGGAAGGTCCGCCGATCGGTCATTACCCGCAAGACTAGGGGATTGATCTAGACGGTATGGAGGTCCGGGCTGGGGCCTCGCCACATGTGAACGTGGGTTGCCGGGCAGGAGCGGGTCCTGGCCGGTAGTGCCACAGATGTGGGAGGCCCCAGTGGACCGGAAGCGTACGAGTGTCGGGCTGGATGTGCACGCGCGGTCAGTGGTTGCTTGTGCTCTGGACGGGGTGACCGGTGAGCTTGACGAGCGCCGTTTGACCCCAGACCACGACGAGCTGTTCGGGTGGTTGCGGGGGCTGGCCGGGCCGGTGGAGGTGGTGTACGAGGCCGGTCCGACCGGGTTCGGGCTGGCCCGGGCCCTGTCCGGGCGGGGGATCGCGTGTCGGGTGGCGGCGCCGTCGAAGCTGCAGCGCCCGTCCGGAGACCGGGTGAAGACCGACAAGCGCGATGCCCGGCATCTGGCCCGGCTGCTGCATCTGGACGAGATCGTCTCCGTCACCGTGCCCCAGTGTGGGGCGGGAGGCGGCCCGGGATCTGGTGCGCGCGCGTGAGGACGTCCGCCGGGATCTGCAGTCGGCTCGGCATCGGTTGTCGAAGTTGTTGCTGCGCCAGGGGATCGTCTACTTCGGCGGGAAGGCCTGGACCGGCAACCACGATCGCTGGTTGCAGGCCCGGCGCCGGATGGTGGTGTTCGAAGCGCCGGGGTTGGGGTTGGCGTTCGACATCGCCTACGACACGGCGCTGGCCACCTTGGCGCGGCGGGACCGCCTGGACGCCGCGATCGCCGAGCTGGCCGCCAGCAGCGAGTACGCCCCCGTGGTGACCCGGCTGGGCTGCCTGCGCGGAGTGTCGACGTTGACCGCGTTCGGGCTCGCAGTTGAGATCGGGGACTGGCACCGGTTGACTGGCCGCACGATCGGCGCCTACCTCGGGCTGGTCCCCACCGAGTCCTCCTCTGGCGGGTCACGCTCGCAGGGGTCGATCACCAAGACTGGCAATGCCCACGCCCGGCGCCTGCTCGTCGAGGCGGCGTGGCATCACCGGCGTCCCAACCGGCCGTCGGTGGCGCTGCGTCGCCGCCAGGATCTGGCCGGCCCTGCTGCGCGTGATCGTGGGCAGCGCGCCAACCGGCGGCTGCACCGGCGTTGGGTCATCTTCGACGCCCGGCACAAGCTCCCGGTCGTGGCGAACACCGCGATCGCCCGCGAGCTCGCCGGCTGGAGCTGGTCGCTGGCCGTGCTCGACGAGGGCAGCCGCTGACCGCCCACCCCTGATCGTCTGGATCCAGGAGACGGTGGTGATGGCTGCGTCTGTGAGCAGACCCGCGAACGCCCTATGAGCAGCAACGACCCCCTGCCAACCCGTCGCCGGGGAGCAGGAAGCCGTGGTGACGCTCGCTGCTAGACCGCGGACCCGCTCAGCCGAACAGTCCGTCCTGCGGTAACCAACCCGCGAATATCAGGACTGACAACGCGTCGAACGCCGACACGCTCGTCACCACCGACCCCAGCTCTGGACAACGAAGCGGCGCCCATGACGACGGTCCTGGGCGCCGCTTCACCCTGCCCCTTGACAGACCGATCTACATATCAGGGGGTGTCCCGTGGATCTTGGTCGATGAGAGTCGAGATCCAGGCGGCCCCTGACGGCGCCGCCGGGTCGCCCTCATACCGGGCGTATTCGGGCGATTCGGCGGTGTCGTCAGGGGCCGCCAGGGCTCGGCGATCGCGATCAAGATCCGCGGGACACCCCCTAGTCCGGCCAGACGGGCGGCCGCTTCTCCATGAAGGCAGCCATACCCTCCTTGGCGCCTGGGGTCTGCGACATGGACGCCATCACCTCGACGGCGACGGCGTAGGCCTCGTCCTCCGGCCGGTCGAGGTGCGCGTAGAGCGTCTGCTTGCCGACGCCCTTGCCGTAGCGGCTGCCGCGGGTGGCGCGGGCCAGCAGCTCGTCGACGTGCTTGTCGAGCTCCGCGTCGGGTACTGCGTAGTTGACCAGCCCCCAGTCGGCGGCGGTGGCGGCGTCGATGGGGTCGCCGGTGAGCGCGAGCTCCATCGTCCGCTTGCGGCCGACGCTGCGGGCCACCGGCACGACCGGGGTGTGGCAGAACCAGCCGCCCTTGCCGCCGGGCAGCGCGAACCGTGCCGACTCGGCGGCCACGGCGAGATCGCAGGAGGCCACGAGCTGGCAGCCCGCGGCCGTCGCGATCGCGTGCACCCGCGCGATCACCACCTGCGGGACCTCGTGGATCGTCTGCATGACCTGCGTGCACAACCGCAGCAGCTCCCGCACTCCGGCCAGGTCGCGGGCGGCGACGTCGGCGAAGTCGTGCCCGGCGGAGAACGCCGGTCCGGCCCCGCCCAGGACGATGCCGGTGGCGTCGCTGCGGCCGGCCTCCTCGAACGCGTCGAGCAGCTCCCTCAGGTGGGGTTCCGACAGCGCGTTGCGACGTTCGGGGCGGTTCATCGTGATCCGCACGACGTCGCCGTCGCGCTCGACCGTGATGTGCTGGTGGTCGGCCATGCCTCGACGGTAGCCCGAGCACTCCCTCACGGGGGACCCCTCGCGGCCGCCGTGCGGTCTGCTCATCGGTGACGTTGCACGGAAGGACGGGCCGGTGGACGACCCCCGCACTGGACGGAACGCGCCGCAGGCGTGGCCGCCCGCCGTCATGCTGAACCTCACCGGGCTCGGACTCGGATACCTCCACCTGCGGCGCTGGGGGTTCGCCGCCGTCCATCTCGCGCTCACGGCCGGCCTCGTCGGGCTGGCGTTCGCGACCGATGCGGCCCGCGCGCCGTGGCTGTGGCGGATCCTCGCGCTGCTGTGGGTGCTGGGTTCGGCTGCCGTTGCCGCGTGGCTTGCCCGCCGGCCGGCTGCTCGTCGGTCGGCTGGAGTCACCGGCAACGTCGTGCCGGTGGTCGTCGCGGTCGTGGTGCTGGCGGCCGAGGTCGCCGGGTACGCCGTCTACGTCGCGGCGGCGGACCGGACGTGGGACACCGCGACCGCGGCGCTGAGCCGTGGCGACTGTGGAGCCGCCGCACCCGCATTCACGCAGGTCGGCGGCGTGTACCAGCTCACGCTCAGCCAGCACGCCGGGGAAGCTGCCGAAAGTGGACGGGAGTGCAGCGCGCTCGTCGCGGCCGACACCGCCCGAGTCGAAGGCCGGCCGGCCGACGCAGTGCGTGCCTACCGGGCGTTCCGCGCCGACTTCCCGGACAGCGCGCTGCGTCCGACGGTCGACGAGGAGCTGCCGCGCGCGGTGGGCGAGTGGGCAGCCGCGTTGCGGAAGGCCGGCGATCCGGCCCGTGCCATCGGCGTGTACCGCGACGGGCTCGCCGAGCCGCAATCGGACGCCCTGCGGCCCGAGCTGGCCGACACCTACCTGGAGAGTGCCACCCAACTGGTGGCGGACCTGCCATACGGCGAAGGGCAGCTCGTCGCCGCGACCGGATCGGTCCTCGACGGCCTGCTGATCGTGCGCGGCGAGTTCGCCGACACCCCGGCCGCCGGCCGGGTGGGCCGCGTCCTCACCGATCTGATGACGGCGCTCGGCCCGCGGATCGCCGCGATGGGGCCGTGCCCGTCGATGATGGCGCTGGACACCCTGGCCAGGGTGCGGGCGGACCGCGTCCCCGAGATCGTCGACTCGGTCGCGCGGCAGCGGGCGACCGTCCTGCTGGCCTGCGGCCTCCAGCGCTACCGCGCGGGCCTGCTGGCGCCGGCGGTCGAGACACTCGCCGTGATCGAGAAGTCGTACCCGCAGTCGCCGGAGCTGGCCCAGGCGCGGTCGGCGCGCATCGCCGCCGACGTCGCGCTCGCCGTGGGCAGACCGGCGCCCGCCGTGCCGGCCCCGTTCGCCGGCGACGCGGTGGGCCCGGTTCCAGTGACCCTCTACAACGTCGCGCCGACCCCGGTGCAGGTGCTGGTCGGCGGCTCGTCCATGCATCAGGTCGAGCTGCCGGCATGTGCCGACTGCGGTGCCGACCGGCAGCGCGCGTGCAGCACGGCAGCAGGCCGGCCGCAGGTGGTGGTGCGGCTGGCGCCCGGCAGGTTCGACGTGGTGATCCGCGCACCGGGATCGCCGCCGCGGGTCGGCACCATCACCCCCGCCGTCGACGACGAGGGCGTCGTGCGGGCGGTCTGCTACTGCGTCTCGACGGGCTGATCGGCACGCGCTAGCCTGACTGCATGACCGAACCGGCATTTCTGGTCAACGAGTCGGATCCGGGACGAGCCGAGCGGCTGCTCGACTCCGCCGCCGAGCTGCTGCTGCGCTGGGGCTACCAGCGCGTCACGATCGACGACGTCGCCAAGCACGCCGGCATCGGCAAGGGCACGGTCTACCTGCACTTCCGCACCAAGGAAGCGCTGTTCCTGACCGTCCTGCTGCGTGCTCACCGGCGGATCCTCACCGGCATCGTCGACCGCATGGAGGCCGACCCGATCGAGCTCCTGCCGTCCCGGCTCGTGCGCGGCAGCTACCTCCACGTCGCGGCCGATCCGGTCGCGAAAGTGCTCTACCTCGGTGACAACGAGGTGCTCGGGCGGCTGGCGCACGAGGCCGCGGCGACGATGGGCGGGATCGCCGAGCGACGGGCCGAGGTGATGGACCTCTACGCCGCCCGGCTGCGGAAAGCGGGTGCCATGCGCACCGACCTGCCGGCGCAGGACCAGCTGACGATCATCTCGGCCGTGGGCCTGGGCTTCTACATGTCCGGTGCCGACGACGACGATCCGCCGCACCGCGCCGCCCTCCTGGAACGCACCATCGCTGCCGCGCTGGAGGCAGACGCCCCTGATCGCGTCGCGCTGGCGGCCGCCGGCCCCGAGATCGTCGCCGGCATGCGCTCCCTCATCGCGCTGATCGACCAGGAATGGCGTGACCGCGTCCGGTGATCCCGGACAGTTCGTAAGGAGAAGCACGTGACCACATCCACCACTGTGGACATCGCGGACCCGCAGTTCGTCGCCGATCCGTTGCACAGCTGGGACCGCGTCCGCGAGGAGGCTCCACTCCGCCGCGCGACGGGCCTCTTCAAGGACGAGGTCTGGCTCGTCACGCGGGAGGAGGACGTGCGCGCGGTGCTCGCCGATGCGCGCGTCGTCACGAACCCGCTGAAGATCGCCGGGGCGGTCGAGGACGTCCGCGCCAAGGCCATGCTGGCCATCGGTATACCGGAGCACCTGCTCCACTACCTGACCACCTCGATCGTCGATCTCGACGGCGCCGCCCACACCCGGATGCGCAAGCTCGTGTCACGCGCGTTCACGGTGCGCCGCGTCGGCGAGCTGCGCCCGCGCGTCGAGCAGATCACGGGTGAGCTGCTGGATCGGCTCGCGGACCCCACCGAGCGGAGCTCGTCGGAGCGAGCAGGCAGCACCGACCTGCTGGAGCAGTTCGCCTACCCGCTGCCCATCACGGTGATCTGCGAGCTGGTCGGCGTGCCGGAGGTGGACCGGCCGAATTGGCGGCGCTGGGGCGCAGCGCTCGTGTCGATGGATCCCGCCCGCATCCCGACGGCGATGACCGAGCTGATCGCCCACTGCCACGACCTCACCGACCGGCGCCGCGCCGAACCGCAGGACGACCTGCTCACCGGTCTCACCGCTGCCGTCGACGAGCAGGGCGACCGGCTCACCGACGCCGAGATCGTCACGCTGCTGCTGAGCCTCGTCTTCGCGGGGCACGAGACCACGGCCCACCTGATCGCCAACAGCGCCTACGCGCTGATGACGAGCGCTCGTGACCAGCTCGAGGTGCTGCGCCGCGACCCGGCAGGCTGGCCCACCGCCATCAACGAGCTCGTGCGCACCAACGGCATGGTGCACATCGCCCGCGTCCGCTACGCCGCAGAGGACATGGAGATCGGCGGGATCACCGTGCGGCATGGCGAGGCCATCATGCCCGTGCTGGTCACGGCCAACCGCGATCCCCGCATCTACACCGAGCCGGAGCACGTCGACGTCACCCGACGACCGTCGGGACGTGGGGACGGGCACCTCGGGTTCGGGCACGGGCCGCACTACTGCCTCGGCGCCGCGCTCGCCCGGCAGGAGGGCGAGGTGGCGCTGCGCATGCTGTTCGAGCGCTACCCCGACATCAAGTTCGCGGGGGACGCGCCGCAGTGGCTCCCGATGCCCGGCGCCCGCCGTCTCACCACGCTCCCCGTCCGGCTGGGGTAGGCCCGGGGAGGCTGCTCAGTACGACTTCGGCAGTCCCAACGTGTGCTGCGCGACGAAGTTGAGGATCATCTCCCGGCTCACGGGTGCGATGCGGGCGGTGCGGACGGCGCCGATGAGGTTGCCCACCCCGTACTCGACGGACATGCCGTTGCCGCCGTGGGCCTGCACGGCGGCGTCGACGGCGTTGATGGCGGCTTCGGCGGCGGCGTACTTGGCGATGTTGGCTGCTTCGCCTGCGGCGGTGTGGTCGCCGGCGTCGTAGAGCCAGGCGGCGCGGGAGGTGGCCATGCGAGCCAGTTCGACCTCGATGTGCGCCTTGGCGAGCGGGTGCGCGATGGCCTGGTGGGCGCCGATGGGGGTCTTCCAGACGGTGCGGTCCTTGGCGTAGGCGATGCCCTTGCCGAGCGCGTAGCGGGCGAGCCCGTTGGAGTAGGCGGAGACGGTGATCCGCTCGGGGTTGAGCCCGGCGAACAGGGCTGAGAGGCCGGCCTCCTCGCCGCCGACGAGCGCGGAGTCGGGCAGGTGCACGTCGTCGAAGAAGATGGTGAACTGCTTCTCTGCGGCCGTGAACGCCATCTCGATCGGCTGGTAGGTCATGCCGGGGGAGTCGGTGGGCACGATGAACATCGCGGGCCGCAGGGTGCCTTGCGCACCCTCGAGCCGGGCGACGACGAGCGTCGCCTCGGTCTCGTCGACGCCGGAGATGTAGTACTTGCGGCCGGAGAGCCGCCAGCCGCCGGCGGGATCGCGGCGCGCCGTGGTGGTGATCTTGTGCGAGTTGGAGCCCGCGTCGGGCTCGGTGATCGCGAACGACATCTTCACGCTGCCGTCGGCGAAGCCGGGGAGCCAGCGCTCCTTCTGCTCGACGGTGCCGCTGGTGGCGATGACGGTCGCGGCGATGGCCGGCGACACCACGATGAGCAGCAACGGGCACCCCGATGCCGCGATCTCCTCGGCGACGATCGCCAGCTCGACCATGCCGGCTCCACCGCCGCCGTACTCGGCGGGCACGGCGACGCCGAGGTAGCCGGCCTCACCGGCGTCGCGCCACAGCTCGGTGGTCTTGCCGCCGGTGCGGACCTTCTCCTGCAGGTAGTCGTTGCCGTACTTGCTGGCCATCGCGGCCACGGAGGAGCGCAGCAACTGCTGTTCGTCGGTCTCGCGCAGGTCCATCAGGGCCTCTCTTCGAAGCGGGTATCGAGCTGGCCGGCCCAGTCGTCAAGCAAAGCCGACCGCCGGGCGGAGTCGTCGGTGAGCAGGTCGGAGATGCCGAAGCCGCGCACCATGTCGAGGGTCTGCTGGATGGCCGCGCGCACCCCGGGGCGGGACTCGTCGACGCCGAGCAGATCGACGGTGAGCCGGTGGGTCTCGCGGCCCAGCTCGGCCTCCAGCGGCACGATGGCCGCTCGCACCTCGGGATCGGAACGGGCCGCCACCCACAGCTCCAGCGCGGCGCGGAAGAGCGGGCCGGTGTGCAGCTCGGCGAGCATGTCGAGCACGGCGCGGGTGCGGCCGGGCCCGTCGGGCAGTGCCGCGGCGGCCTCCCTGGCCTCGGCGAAGCGGGCGGCGCCGAGGTGTTCGACAGCGGCTACGACCAGGTCGGCCCGTGCGGGGTAGTGGTGCAGCTGGGCGCCGCGGGACACCCCGGCGCGCTGGGCGACGACCGTGGTGGTGGTGCCCGACCAGCCGAGCTCCACCAGGCATTCCACGGTGGCATCCATCAGCCGGGTACGCGTGGTCTCGCTGCGTTCCTGCTGACGGGTCGCCACTTCGGTAGCCTCCCCGATAGAAAACAAGCAGTCAAGCTTGCTTGTTTTCGAGGATGTCGAACGCCTCCTCCATGAGGTCGGCGAGCGGCCGGGCCGCCGGATCCTCGGCCCACGTCCAGACGGCAGTGAGCAGGGCCGCCTGCGTCGCCGCGGCGAGCACCGTCAACCGCAGGTCCGGCCCGTCCAGTCCGGCGCGTTGCGCCAGTGCGCCGGCGATCAGCTGCTGGGTCGAGTACTCGTTCTCCCAGATGCGGGCCCGCAGCCCGGGCGTCTCCTTGATCAGCCGGGTGCGCTTCGCGACCTCGTCGAGCTCGTCCGCGCCGAACGTGCGGATCCCCGCCACGAGCGCCCGGCCCACCGCGACCACCGGTGGCTCGTCGGGCGGACGCGCCAGGATCGCCGCCGCGAGCAACGGGTCGTAGTCGTCGGCGAGCACCACCGACTCCTTCGTCGGGAAGTGCCGGAAGAACGTCATGTGCGAGACGCCGGCCGCCGCCGCGATCCGCTCGACCGTGGCGGCCTCGTACCCCTCGGCGAAGATGAGCCGCAGGGCGTGCCGGCGGATGTTCTCGCTGGTACGGGCCCGGCGCTCGGCATGTCGGTCAGGGCTCACGAGGGGGCGGCTCCGATCTCCCGGCGCGCCGCCACCGGGCCGAGGGCGCGCGCGAGCCATTCTCCGACGCCACGCGCATCCCGACCGCGCCAGGCCAGGTGCCCGTCGGGTCGGACGAGGAGCGCGTCGCGACCGGTGCCGTCCAGCACCGTGACGCCGGCACCGAGCCGGGTGGTGACCGCGGCACGGCAGCCGTCGAGCCCCGCGGGGCAGAGCAGCGCCCAGGTGCCGCCCAGCTCGGCGTGCAGGCGGGTGGCGGTGCCGTCGATGCGCCGGCACTCCAGGTCGGCCACCCGGTCGCCGGCGCCGGCTCGGCCGCCCAGCGGTCCCTTGCGGTAGGTGATGCGCAGCTGGGAGGCCCGCTCCCAGACGACGCGTTGCACTGCCCGCAGGTCCAGCAGCGGGATGGCCAGCCTCCGCACCGCCCGTGCGAGTCGGCTGCCGCCCAGCGCGATGCGCGTCGTCGAACTCGTCGCGGCCAGCACCTCCTCGGCGATCGGCCGCCGCTCGGCCTCGTACGTGTCGAGCAACTGCTCGCTTGCCTGACCTGCGACGACAATGGCGAGCTTCCAGCCGAGGTTCTCCGCGTCGCCGATGCCGGTGTTGAGCCCCTGCCCGCCGAACGGGCTGTGGACGTGCGCCGCGTCGCCGGCCAGCAGCACCCGACCGGCCCGGTAGGAGTCGGCGAGGCGGCGCTGGATGGTGAAGACCGAGGTCCATTCCGCCGCACCGATGCTGTCGCGGGGGATCCCGGTGTCGGACTCGACGATCGTGGCCAGCTCGTCGTGCACCTCGTCGGCGCTCAGTCGCCGGTCACCCGGCCGCCGGTCGGGCGCCATCAGTCGCCAGAGGTCGGTCCCCGGGAGCGGGAAGGCGGCGAGCATCCGGTCGCCGTCGAGCCACGAGGCGACGGAGTCGCGGGCGAGCGGCAGGTCGGCGTGCACGTCGGCCAGCAGGAACCGCTCGATCAGCGGTGCACCGGGGAACGCGATGCCGGCCGCCTCCCGCACGGCGCTGTGCCCGCCGTCGCAGCCGACCACCCAGCCGGCGCGGATCACCGTGCCGTCCTCGACGGTGACGTCGACGCCGTCCGCGTCCTGGTGGAGACCGGTCACCCCACGACCCCACCGGACTGTGCCGCCCAGCTCGGCGAACCGCGCGCGCAGGGAGGCCTCGACCTCGGTCTGGGAGACGATCAGCGCCGGGCGCCGCACGAGCGGGGTCGTCCGGCCGAACCGCATGTCCGCGAGCAGTCGCCCGCCCACCCGCACCATCGTGTGCATGATCGGGCGGCCGCGCTCGGGCAGGTCGCCGAGCGCACCGAGCCGGTCGAGCACCTCGATCCCGCGTGGTTGCAGGCCCAGCGCGCGGGACGTGGTGGCCGGGCCGTCCGCGCGGTCGATCACCTCGACTGACGTGCCGGCCGCGGCGAGCGCGCAGGCCAGCGCGAGACCGGTCGGGCCGGCGCCGACCACGAGTACCGATGTCTCCATGGCTCCCCCTCGTGTTAGTCACTAACACGTTAGCGACTAACACGTGAATTCACCAGTCGTGCACCGTGCCGTCCTGCAGGCGGTTCAGCGGCAGGTAGCTGCGTCGGTACGGGTGCGCCGCCGCGGCGTCGAGATCCAGCGTGACGCCGAGGCCGGGGGCCTCCCCGGGCCGCAGGTACCCGTCGAAGGTGTAGCCGGTGCGGAACACCTCGGCCGCCGCGGCCGGATGCCCCGAGTACTCCTGGATGCCGAAGTTGTGCACGGCGAGATCGATGTGGATCGCCGCGGCCATGCCGACCGGTGAGATGTCCGCCGGGCCGTGCAGGCCGCTGCGGATCCCGTAGACGGCGGCGAAATCCAGCAGCTTCTTCACGGCCGTGATCCCGCCGAAGTGCGTGACGGGCGAGCGCACGAAGTCGATCAGGCGCTCGGTGATCAACGTCTGGTAGTCGAAGACGGTGTTGAACACCTCGCCGATCGCCAGCGGTGTGGTGGTCTGCTGCCGCACGAACCGCAGCGCGGCCTGGTCCTCGGCCGGCGTGCAGTCCTCCAGCCAGAACAGGTCGTACGGCTCCAGTGCGCGGCCCAGCCGTGCGGCCTGCTGCGGGGTGAGCCGGTGGTGCACGTCGTGCAGCAGCGGGAGATCCGGCCCGAACTCGTTCCGCACTGCTTCGAAGACCCGCGGCACGTGCCGCAGGTATGCCCCGCTGTCCCAGTCCTCCACCACGGGCAGCGAGGTGTCGACACCCGGCTGCTCCACCGCGTAGACGCGCTGCAGCCCCGGCACCCCGGTCTGGATGCGGATCGCCGGGTAACCCTCGGCCTGCCGGGCCCGCACGGAGTCGAACAGTTCCTGCAGGTCGCGGCCCGATGCATGCCCGTACGCGCGGACGCGGTCGCGGCTCGCCCCACCCAGCAGCTGGTAGAGCGGCAGGCCCGCGACCTTCGCCTTGATGTCCCACAACGCCACGTCGACGGCGGCGATGGCGGCCATCGTCACCGGGCCGCGCCGCCAGTACGCACCGCGGTAGAGGGACTGCCAGGTGTCCTCGATCGCATGCGCGTCGGTACCGATCAGCAACGGGACGACGTGCTCGCGCAGGTACGCGACCACGGCGAGCTCGCGGCCGTTGAGGGTGGCGTCGCCGACGCCCGTCACGCCGTCCTCGGTCTTGATCTGCAGCGTGACGAAGTTGCGGCCGGGGCTCGTCACGACGACCGTCGCGTCGACGATCTTCATTGCGGGAATGCCTTTCCGTATCAACCCTTGGAGGCGCCGGCCGTGAGCCCGGCGACGATGTGCTTCTGGGCCAGCAGCGCCACGACCACGACGGGCACGGTCGCGATGGTCGCCGCTGCCATGAGGCCGCCCCAGTCGGTGCTGGCGTAGGAGATGAAGGAGAACAGCGTCACGGGCAGGGTCTTGGTGTCGGAGTCGGCCAGCACCAGCGCGAACAGGAAGTTGTTCCAGCTGGCCACGAACGCGAGCATCGACGCGGTGGCCACGCCCGGCGCGGCCAGCGGCAGCGCGATGCGCAGGAACGACCCGAACGGGGTGAGCCCGTCGACCTGCCCGGCCTCCTCCAGCTCGATCGGCAGCCCCTGGAAGAAGCTGATCATGATCCAGAGGATCAGTGGCACCGACACGAACATGTGGCTCAGCACCAGCACCGTGTACGTGCCGACCAGCCCGGCCTGCGCGAACAGGTAGTACCACGGCACCAGCAGTGAGATCGCCGGCACGACCCGCGCCACCAGCACCAGCGAGCCCGTCCGGTACATGGCGAACCGGCCCACCGCCCACGCCGCGGGCACGGCCAGCAGCGCCGACAGCGCCGTCGACACCACACCGACGATCAACGAGTTGGCCATGGCCGCCGGCAACTCGCCGCCGGTGAGCACGCCCGTGAAGTTCTCCAGCGTCGGGGTGAACCACAGGCCGGTCGAGGGGTCGGTGACCTGCACGTTCGTCTTGAATGCCGCCGCGATCATCCAGATCACCGGCAGCGCGAACACCAGCATCGCGACGACGATCGCGATGCCGCGCAGCCAGGACGTGCGCACCTGCCGTGCCGAACGGGCGTTGCGCGGGGGAGTGGTGGCGGGGGTCGGCCGGGCCAGCGTGGTGGTCATGTCGCGTCCCTTCCCACACCGCGGCGCAGCAGGAGCACGACGCCGACGATGAGCGCGGTGAACAGCACGAGCACGGCGGAGGCCAGCGCGTACTCCTGGTAGTCGAAGGTGAGGCCGTAGGCCAGCACGTTCAGCGTCTCGGCCTCGAAGGCGGAGCCGCCGCCGGCGCCCTTGGTGGCGTAGATGATGTCGAAGGTCTTCAGCGCGTCGACCGAGCGCAGCACCAGCGCGGCCGCCAGTGTCGGGCCGAGCATCGGCAGGATGACGTGCCGGAACCGCTGCCACGGACCTGCCCCGTCGACCGTCGCGGCCTCCTCCGGATCGGTCGGCAGCGTCGACAGCCCGGCTAGCAGGATGATCGTCATCATCGGGGTCCACTGCCAGACGTCGATGAGCATGAGGGTCGGCAGCGACTGGCTCACCGAGCCGAGGAACTCCTGCGGCGGCAGCCCGATCGCGGTGAGCACGTGGTTGGCGATGCCGATCGTCGGATCGAGCACGAGCAGCCACAGCACGCCGATGGCCACCGGCGTGGCCAGCAGCGGCACGATCAGCACGGTCCGCGCCCAGCGCATGCCGCGGAACGGTTTGCGCATCAGCATCGCCAGCGCCAGGCCGAGCACTGTCTCGAGGACGACCGCGACGACGGTGAACAGCACCGTCCGCCACAGCGCGGGCCAGAACCGGTTGGTGTCGGTCAGGGCGTCGGTGTAGTTGCGGGTGCCGGCGAAGGTGGTGTCGGCGTTCACGGCGCCGAACGCGTCGCTGAAGCTGAGGTTCAGCGTGAACAGCAACGGAAAGATGATCATCAGTCCGACGAACGCCAAGGCCGGGGCCAGCATGATCCAGCGCAGCCGGCGGTGCTGTGCGGTACCCATCAGCGCTCCCGGTGGAGGTTGTCGCGGGCCAGGAAGGTGGTCAGCGCGGCGTCGGCCTCCTGCGCCGCCGGAGTCACGGGTTGCCCGAGCACGCCGGCGACCAGCGGGCCCCCGACGATGTCGCGGGCCCGGCCGACCTGCAGAACCTTCGGCCGGTCCGAACCGACCCCGTTGCGCGCGTTGACCTCCATGGCGGCGGCCAGGTCGGGCGGGAAGCCGGCCAGCGTGGCCGGATCGGCCCACACCGACGTGCGCGCGCCGGGGATGCCGGCGGTCTGGATCGCGGCGACGGTCGCCGGGCTCGATGCCCAGCGCAGGAACTGCCACGCGTCGTCCTGCAGCCGCGAGTACCGGTTGATCCCGAGGCTCCACGACGGCACGTTGTACGGCCGCGCGCCCGCCGGGCCTGCGGGGAACGGCGCGAAGCCGATCTTGTCGCCGACCGTCGAGCTCTTCGGGTCGAGCAGGCTGGTGTAGACGGAGTCCGCGTCGGCGTAGAACGCGGCCTTGCCCTGCCCGAACACGGGTAGTGCCTGCTCGAGGCTCATGTTGGCCACGCCCGGCGGTCCGGTCCGGCCGATCAGCTCGCCGTAGTACGTGTACGCGGCGATCGCCTCCGGGGAGGCGATCGTCGAGCGGCCGTCGACGACGAAGTCGCCGCCGAACGAGTAGAGGAAGCTCGACCACTGCGTGACCGCGCCGGTGCGCTGGCCGCGGCCCACCACGCCGTAGCGTCCGGCCGCCGGATCGTGCAACCGGCGTGCGCTCGCCAGCAGCTCGTCGAGCGTGCCGGGCGGGTCGACGAGGTCCTTGCGGTAGTAGAGCACCGAGCGCTCGGTCACCACCGGCACCGAGCGCACCCGGCCGTTGACCGTCGAGGCCGAGCGCGGGGCCTCCTGCACGTCGTCCCAGCGGTAGTCGCGATCACCGGTGACGAGTGCGGTGAGATCGGCCAGCCAGCCGTTGCGGCTGAACAGCGCCTGCTCCTGCAGTGGTCGCAGCATCATCACGTCGATGTCGGTGGCCGAGGCGTTGAGCTTGACGTTGTACTGGCTGGAGAGCTGATCGGCCGTGAGCATCGAGATGCTGACGGGGCGGCCGAGACGGCTCTCGATCTCGGGGATCCGCTCTTTGAGTGCCTTGGTCCACACGTGGTTCACGGCCGCCACCCGCAGCGGGGTGTCGCGGGGGACGGGGCCGGCCGGGGCGCCGCAGCCCCCGAGTGCGGCAGCGCCCGTCGCGGTCGCGAGCAGTGCGAGGAAGTCCCGTCGGGACGGGGACGTCATCGGCCCACACCTCCTGGATTGGTCCAACTGGTACTACCAGTTGGACCAGAGGATAGGGCGCCCCCACCGGCAGGCACAAGGCCGCTACCGCTCCTGGTACGAGCGCTGCAGCATGTTCTCGATGTGCCGCGAAGCCATCACGTCGACTTCCAGGTCGACCTCGGCGCCCCACCTGCGCCCCGCCAGCGCCAGGTGCTCGTACATGCAGTGGCGGGCGAGCGCGACGTCGCGCGCCTCGATCGCTGCGACGATCTCCGGGTGGTGCGGCACCCCCGGATCGGTGTCGTCCGGGTTCGCGTTCGACCGCAGCATCACCTCGAACATCATCCCGCTGATCGACGCCAGCATGATCCGCAGCACCGGGTTGCCGGCCGCCGTGGCGATCGCGTCGTGGAAGTCGACGTCGGCCTGCGCCTTCCCGACCACGTCCGACGCCTTGAGGACGGCCTCGTGGGCCGCCCGGATCGCGGCGACCTCGGCGTCCGACGCCTTCTGGGTGGCCAGCGCCACCGTCTCCGTCTCGATCAGGATGCGGGCGTCCATCACCTGCCGCACCGTCGGTCGGCTCGTCCGGTACAGCGCGTCGTAGCCGCGCGCGTCGATCGGCGAGCGCTGAGACACGTACGAGCCGCGGCCCGGCGCGATCTCGATCAGCTGCTGGGCCTCCAGCCGCCGCAGCACCTCACGGACGATGTTGCGACTCACCTTGAACTGCAGCGACAGCTCCCGCTCCGACGGCAGCTTCGTGCCCGGCGGCAGCCCACCGGACAGGATGTCGCTGCGCAGCTGCCGCGAGATGCTCTCGGAGAGCAATCCGCGCGTCGCGGAAACGGACACCGCGCAGACGTTACCGCCTGTCCGCCTGCGCGTGGCTCTCCTCGACCGACAGGCCGTCCAGGCGCCCGTCGATGATCGACCAGAACCGGGAGCACTGCATCGGTTCGCCGGCCGGGCACTTCCGACCGTGTTCGAGCGCGGTGCGGGCCACCTCGATGCGGTGCTGCTGCTCGGCCAGCTCGACCAGCTTCTGATCGATCAGCTCCTGGCGGTCCGGCCGCTCGCCCGTCACGAACCGGCGGATCTCGGCCAGCGAGAACCCGATCTCGCGGAAGAAGACGATCGCGCCGACGTCGCGGACGGCCGACTCGGTGTAGCGCCGGCGGCCGGATGCCCGGCCGGCGGGCGGCACCAGTCCGAGCTCGTCGTAGTAGCGCAGCGCGGAGGTCGGCACCCCGGTGCGCTCGGACAGCTCACCGATCGACATGTCGGTCATTGACTTCAAGCGTACTTGAACTGGTTCGCTCGCCTCATGGACGTCGTCGACCGATTCCTGCGGTGGTGGGCGGGGCACGGGGGAGTGGCGCAGTTCCACCGGCCGACCGGAGCCGCGGGGCACCTCGCGGGCTGGATCATGAGCCGACGGTCGTCGAACGTTGCCCGGAGTCGGTGGGCCGTGCAGCTGCTGGACGTCCGGCCCTCCGAGCGCGTGCTCGAGCTCGGCTGCGGCCCGGGTGTGGCGATCGCCGCACTCGCGGCCCGGGCAACGGTGGTCGGCATCGACCACTCCGCGGTGATGATCAGCCAGGCCCGCCGCCGCAATCGGGCCGCCGTCCGGGCCGGACGGGTGCAGCTGATCCAGGCGTCCGTCGAGAACCTGCCTGACGGGCCGTTCGACGCCGCGCTCGCCGTCAACACCCTCGGCATGTGGCCCGAGCCGGCTGCGCGGCTGCGCGAGATCGGTGGGCTGCTGCGGCCCGGCGGCCGCATCGCGCTGGTGTCCCAGCCCCGCTGCGCCGGCGCTACCGCGGCCACCTCGGCGGCGGCCGCCGAGGAGTTGTCCGGCCTGCTGGTCGAGGCCGGGTTCGCGCAGCTGCGGACCGAGTTGCTCGATCTCGATCCGCCGGCGGTGTGCGTGCTCGGTCAGGTGGCGTAATCCGCGGCAGCGGCGCGGAACGCGGCGAGTGCCACCACCGTCGCCGCGTCCGGCAGCCGCCGGTGCACCGCCGCCACGGTGGTGGACGGCGCGCCCTCCAGCCGCTTGTGCACCACGCCCGCACGGGTGATCGACGCCGCCGTGCTCGCGGTGACGAGCGTGCTGCCCAGGCCACCGGCGACCAGCGCCAACAACGCCGTCGTGTCGCGCGTCTCGCTGACGATCCGCAGCGCGAACCCGTGCCGGCGGTACCACTGGTCGCTGATGGAGTCGTGCAGCCCGGCCGCCATGGACCGCGGCCAGAAGACCATGGGCTCTTCGCGCAGGGCCGCGCCCGGGACGGGCTCGGCGGCGCCGGCCAGCGGATGGTCGGCCGGCACCGACAGCACCAGCTCGTCGTCGTGCAGCGGGGCCACGACCAGCGCCGTCGTCACCACCTCGGCGGGCAGTCGCAGCAACGCCAGATCGATCCGGCGCTGTCGCAACGCCGTCACCTGCTCGTCGACGGACAGGTGCGCGAGATCCAGCGCCACCCCGCGCTCCCGCGCCGCGCGCACCGCGGCCGGCAGGATCCCGTTCGCCACGCCGAGCACGTAGCCCACGCGGACCTCGCCACCGGAATCGCCGCGCGCTGCGGCCATTGCCCGGTCGGCGGCGGCGATCGCGGTGCGCCAGTCGTCGAGTGCGGCCCGTGCCGCTGCCGTCGGCTCGACGGAGCGGGTGGTGCGGTCGAACAGGACGACGCCGTGCTCGTCCTCGAAGGCGCGGACGGCCCGCGAGAGCGTCGGCTGGGCGATGCCGAGCCGGGTCGCGGCCCGGCCGAAGCTCAGCTCGTCGGCCACCGCGACGAGGTACCGCAGCACCCGTACCGGATCCATAGCGGAATAGCATAAGTGTGAGAGCAATGGTGCCGGATTGCTCTCAGTGCTGCCCGCGGTTGATCAGGGCATGAGCGAGACGATGCAGGTCATGGAAGTGGCGCACCCCGGCGGGCCCGAGGTGTTGCAGCTAGTGCGACGGCCGGTGCCCGAGCCGGCGCCGACCGAGGTGCTGGTGCGCGTACGGGCGGCGGGGCTCAACCCCGTCGACTGGAAGACACGTGCGGGTGGCGGAGTGAGCGGCCTGCTCGGCGCCGGCCCGTGGGTGCTCGGCTGGGACGTGGCCGGCGAGGTCGTGGCGCTGGGCGGCGGGGTCACGCGGTTCGCCGTCGGCGACCGGGTGTTCGGCATGCCGCGCTTCCCGCACGAGGGCGGCGGCTACGGCGAGTACGTCACCGCGCCGTCGCGGCAGTTCGCCCGGATCCCCGACGGGCTCGACGACATCGCGGCCGCCGGGCTGCCGCTCGCCGGCTTGACGGCGCTGCAGGGCTTCGACGCGTCCGGGCTGGAGAAGGGCCAGCGCGTGCTCGTGCACGCGGCGGCCGGCGGCGTCGGGCACCTGGCAGTGCAGCTGGCGAAGGCCGCCGGCGCGTACGTCATCGGCACCGCATCGGCCGGCAAGCACGAGTTCGTGCGCGGGCTGGGTGCCGACGAGGTGATCGACTACCGGGAGCGCCCGTTCGAGGAGCAGGTCCGCGACGTCGACGTGGTCTTCGACGCCGTCGGCGGCGACGTCACCCAGCGCTCGCTCGCCGTCCTGCGCGAGGGTGGGGTGCTCGTCACCATTCCGGGTGGGGAGCTGCCCACAGCGCCCGGGATCCGGTCGTTCTGGCTGCTCGTCGAGCCGGACGGGGCCGGCATGGAGCGCCTCGCCGCGCTGGTGACCGAGGGCGCCTTGCGCGTGGTGGTGGCGGACACCGCGCCGCTGGCGAAGGTCGCCCAGCTGCACGAGGTGGGGGAGCAGGGCCGGACGGTCGGGAAGCTGGTCGTGACGGTCTGACGCTGGGCGCCTACCCCCGGCGCAACTGCAACAGCAGGTACGCCGCCAGCGTCTGGGCATCGACGAGCTCGCCGTCGCGGATCATCGCCTCGAACTCGTCGACGGTGAACCACGCGGCCCGCATGTCCTGCTCCGTGTGCTCACGCTGGACGGCGCCGGTGGTCAGTTCCGTGGCGAGGAAGACGTGCTCGCGCTGGCTCGACATCCCGGGGGCGATGTCGAGCCGGCCGAGCAGCTCGATCCGGCCCGCGACGAGCCCGGTCTCCTCCGCCAGCTCCCGCGCGGCCAGCTCGGCGGGGTCCTGCTCGGCGCGGTCGGGGGCGGTGCCCATCGGGAACTCCCAGCGCCGCTGCCCGACCGGGTAGCGGAACTGCTCCACCAGGTGCAGCCGTTCCCCGTCGAACGGGATCACGACCGCCGCGGTCGGCTTGTCGACCACCCCGTAGATCCCGTCGGATCCGTCGGCTCGGCGGATCGCGTCCTCGCGGACGGTCATCCAGGCGTTGGCGTAAACCTGCCGGCTGCTGATCGTCTCCACACCGGGCAGTATCTGCGCTGTGCGCGCGTCCCGGCTGATGACCCTGCTGTTCACGCTGCAGCGGCTGCGCAGCGCGACGGCGGCGGAGCTGGCGCGCGAGCTGGAGGTGTCGGAGCGCACCGTCTACCGCGACATCGCAGCCCTCACCGAAGCCGGGGTACCGGTGTGGACCGAGCCCGGACGGGGCGGCGGCATCCGGCTCGTCGACGGCTGGCGGACCCGCCTCGACGGGATGACGGGCCAGGAGGCGGCGGCGCTGTTCGCCGTCGGTGCCCCACAGGCGCTCGCCGAGCTGGGGATGAGCTCGGCGCTGGCCGGCGCCCAGGCGAAGCTGCTGGCCACGCTGCCCGCGGACCTGCGCGAGCACGCCCGCACCGTCGCCGAGCGGTTCCATCTGGACGCGCCGGGCTGGTTCCACGGTCCGCGCGCGGCACCGGAGCTGACCACGGTCGCCGAGGCCGTGTGGGAGCAGCGGCAACTCCGCATCGGATATCGACGCCGGGACGACGTCGTGGAGCGCCTGATCGAGCCGCTCGGGCTCGTCGCCAAGGCCGGTACCTGGTACGTCGTCGCCCGCAGCGTCGGCTCCTCTGTCGACGGCAGGGGCGATCCGATGCTCCTGACCTACCGGGTCGACCGCATCGCCACCGCCGAGGGCACGGGCGAGCGGTTCGATCGGCCGGCCGGGTTCGATCTCGCCGAGCACTGGGCGGAGTCGGCGGCCCGGTTCGAGTCCCAGATGCTGCGCGCGACGGTGCGGCTGCGGCTCGGGCCGCGCGGGCTGAGCTGGCTCTCCCACGTCACCGACCCCGACGCGGCTGTACGCGCGATCGCGACGGCCGGTCCCGCCGATGCCGAGGGTTGGCGCGAGCTCGAGATCGACGTGGAGAGCGTCGAGATCGCCGGCCATCAGCTCGTCGCGCTCGGCGACCAGGTCGAAGCGCTCGATCCGCCGGAGCTGCGGGCAGCGCTGGCCGCCTACGGAGCCGGGATGGCGGCCCGCAACGAGGCCCGCTGACCCCTGGCGAACACCGCGACGGGCCGCAGCAGCGCCGCGATGTCGGCGACCGGGTCGCCGTCGACGGCCAGCAGATCGGCGTCGAAGCCCGGCGCCACCTGGCCCTTGGTGGCGCCCAGCCCGAGCGCCGCCGCTGCGACCGACGTGTTGGCCCGCAGCACGGCCGCCGTTTCGAGCCCGAGCTCCACCATGTCGGCCAGGGCGTGCGGCAGGACCCCGTGGGGCTTCTGCGGGGCGATCCCGGCGTCCGGGCCGGCCATCACAAGGGCGCCGCGAGTGAACAGCCCGGCGATCGCCACCTTCATCGCGACCATGTTGCGCTGCACCATCGGCGGGGGCGGGGGTGCGCCCTCGACGGGCCGCATCCCGAGGGCCGACGTGACCGGGATCTGGCGGGCTACCAGCTCCGCGACGACGTCCTCGGCGGCATCGACGCCGTCGGCGGTGAGGAACGAGCAGTGCTCGATCCCGTCGACGCCGACGGCCAGCGCGTTGCGGATCGCGTCCACCGCGTGCGCGTGGACGGTGAGGGGCAGCCCCACGCGATGCGCCTCGTCCACGGCGGCGGCCAGCTCGTCGCGGGTGAACTGCGGCTCGTACATCTTCGTCGTCGTGGTCATCCCGCCGCCGCTGGCCATGATCTTCACGATGTCCGAGCCGCGCTCGGCGCGCTCGCGTACGGCGGCCCGGATCGCGGCCGCGCCCGTGACGGTCCCGCCGAGCACGGCGCAGTGCCCGTCGACGGTGGTGATCGGCGGCCCCGCGGCGAGGATCGTGGGGAGCCCGCCGTGGTTCTCGTCGCGCAGCCGCACAGCGAGGTAGTCGCGATCACCCAGGTCGCGGACGGTCGTCACGCCGGCCGCGAGCTGGATGGTCGCAGCGACCGTCATCGACTCGAGGACCTCGGTGTCGCTGCGGGAGACCAGTCGCTCGATCGGGCTCGGCGCGGCGTCGAACCCGAGATGGACGTGCGGATCGATGAGCCCGGGCAGGAGCGTGGCGCCCGGCAGGTCGAGCAGCTCCATGCCGGGCGGCGGTGTGACTCCTTGCTCCACGCGCACGATCCGACCGTCCTCGACGATCACCAGCGGATCGTTCGTGCAGGTCTCGCCGGTGCCGTCGAACAGCCGGGCCGCCCGGATCGCGAATGTCCGCATCGGGGGATTGTGGCGCAGGTCATCGGCCGGGGAACGAGTAGTCGCCCACTTGACCGCAGAAGGCGGCTCTCGTCGAGCCGACCGTGCTGTGCGCCTGGTCAGGTGAACAGGCCCCGGATGTCGTCCGCGCTGAGGGTGGCGCCGAAGACGTTGCCGTCGTCCATCACGCCGGCGAACAGTTCGGCCTTGCGCGCCTTGAGCGCCATCACCTTCTCCTCGATGGTGTCGGCCGCGATGAGGCGATAGACCAGCACGTTGCGGGTCTGACCGATCCGGTGCGTGCGATCCACCGCCTGCGCCTCGGTGGCCGGGTTCCACCACGGGTCGAGCAGGAAGCAGTAGTCCGCCTCGGTCAGGTTCAGCCCGAAGCCGCCCGCCTTGAGGCTGATCAGGAAGACCGGCGCGGTGCCGTTCTTGAACCGTTCGATCACCTCGGCTCGTTTGCGGGTCCTGCCGTCCAGGTAGCAGTACTCGATGCCGGCTGCGTCCAGCCGGGCGCGCACCAGCTCGAGGAAGCCGGTGAACTGGCTGAACACGAGCCCGCGGTGCCCGCCCGCGGTGACTTCCTCGAGCTGCTCGAGCAGCGCGTCGATCTTGCTGCACGGGACGCCGTGGTGCTTGCCGTCGACCAGCGCCGCGTGCAGCGCCAGCTGGCGCAACAGGGTGAGTGAGCGCAGGATCGTGAACCGGTTGCGCTGCACGTCGTGCAGCAGCCCGAGCACCTTCTGCCGCTCCCGCTGCAGGTGCCGCTGGTAGATGGAGCGATGGCGCGGATGCAGCTCCACGTGCAGCACCTG
>Ga0307513_10001628_pt1 | contig 32153 bp, 28 predicted proteins | sample 15_EM_MG_FD_202174 | JGI IMG/M metagenome (GOLD analysis project Ga0307513, IMG submission 202174) | Populus trichocarpa ectomycorrhiza microbial communities from riparian zone in the Pacific Northwest, United States - 15_EM | ecosystem: Host-associated > Plants > Roots > Unclassified | place... | reverse complement strand
GAACTAGCTCTTATCTGTATCATGTGGAGGAAAGGCTTTTCTAGTTGCTTTCTTATTGCGCGTTGTTCACGGGATAAAAGCAGGACTTTTTTCCTTATTTTTTTATTTCGTTCATCAGTCTTTTCTCGTTCACGTCCTCACTCTTTTATCTTGTTTCTATAAGTCAATAAAACTACGTTCGCACCCCCATAACATATCAAGACTAACACCACCTGAAGAAATTTCTCTAGATCAATATCACTGTGTATTATATCATGTATTTACATTTTTAATCCGCACTTTATTTCCTTTTCCTTTTGGTTTCCATGATTGTGGGATTGGTGGGGGAGTGGTGTTGTCATGCTTGATGTTTTTCCTGATGGTTGGTGAGCTGTTAAATTTATCCAGGGACAATACCCCTGGTGTTTAAAAGGGCCCGTTTACCTTGGGACGTCCGTCTAAAAGCCTGCAACGATGCCGACCGTCTATTACAACCACTATTACAAATTTAATTTTTAGAAAGAGACAAACAGTTGAAGGTATGATATGTAAAGAAAACAGAATTATTGCACGTTTAGCTAATATACTTTCTATTATATAATTGAAAGCCTATTTACCGAATTCACTTTCATTGACGGTCGGCACTGTGTCTGGTTGCTAGACGGCCGTCTATACCGTAAAAAACTTGGATAATTGGACGGTGTGCTATGAAGTCCAGAATTCCCTTCTCTGGAAAGGGGGCAAAAAACACAGCAAAAACACGGCCCCTTCCCCCTCCGAGACAGGAAAAAAACCAAAAACTTCTTGACCTTACTAGGAGAGGAAAGTCCAACGACATAGCATACCGTCCAATTATTCAAATTTTTACGGCAGGTAAAAGGGCCCTAAGTACGGTACTTTTGGCAGAATAAGGGTATCCAAGCCCACAAAGCCCACGGAAAACAGTGGCCAGAGAGATTACATGGTGCCATAACTTTCCCAACTTAGCTGAATGTTGTTGTAAATTTGCTGCTCATCACATACTGATTCATTACCGGAAAACACCCAACCGTCGCCATCTCCTTAGGCTGTTAGACTACCGTCTACAGGCAAACGGGCCCTAACTAGAAGATTTAGGCCAATAGAAAATTAGAAAACACTTTTGGACACTATTATAAAACAGTGCCAGTTGGCATGCCACCATGCAGTTTTATAGTCGAAACTTTAGATAAATGAGTCCTTAATCTTGCCGAGAGTAGAAACCATAATATAGGAGACCCTGATTTATTTTATCTTTTGTACCTGGTATCAATCACGGAACTGGATACTTGTATCGAGGAGAAAGAATAATGTATATAGAGAAGGCACTATTGACTGGCTTGCCCTTCCAACAATCGTCCACAAGGTGACTCTTAAATACAAAAACTTGAACTACTCGTCCACGAGTATTCCAAACTCAATCACGCCATTTCTGCCCCCCATCACACGATCCTTTTACCTCTTATTTTCCCGTTTTTCTCACCGTAGCTACCCCTCACATACTCACGGCATTTTCCCCTCTTCTCGCACCGTTCACCGACCAACAAACATCTCGCTGAATGGTCCGGTATTCTTCTAGCATATTCTCTCCCAGGATGTAGGCTCTTGATATAGACGGACAACCCACCGAGATGTGGATGTAAGAGGTACTCATAGGGAAAACAATAGGTGAGCGCCCGTGACTAGCAATCCCACCCCTCACAGGGGGTCACCTCCTGTGGATCCTCCTCGAGGTCTCAGTTGATGTAGCAATTATAGGTTCTGGTATGATCAAGGTCGGGGCCAATGGTTTCGGTAAGAATGAATGCCGAGTGATCGAGGAGGCCAAGGCCCATGGTGTGTTTAAGGAAGGCAGGATAGGGCAGCGCTTTAGTGAAGATATCTGCTGTCATATCGGCGGTAGGGCAGTAAAATAGAGTAATTTGTTTGTTCTCCACATATTGACGGACAAAATGATATTGTATATCAATATGTTTGGTGCGAGTAGGGAACTCCGGGTTCCGTGCCAAAGCAATTGCTCCTTGGTTGTCCACGTCGATATTTTTAATCTCCTCCAGATGTCTTATAGCTCCAAGATCCCGTAGTATCCCCTGTAACCAAATTGATTCTTTAACAACTTGTGTTAAAGCAATGCATTCGGCCTCCGTGGAGGACAAGGCGACTGTACTTTGTTTCTTACTCGTCCATGAGACTGCCGCTCCGGTAAATAAAAATGCATAACCCCCAATGGACTTGAGGTCATCACCCGAGCCCCAATCGGCATTAGTAAATCCTATTCCTTCTCCATACAACCCGTAGCAGAGTCCACGGTTTGGCGTTCCGGCACGATACCTAAAAATCCGTTTTACTGCTGTCCAATGGGTAGAATCAGGATTGCTGCTGTATTGGCTCACTTTCGAAACAGCGTACGCAATGTCTACTCGAGATCCTAACATCGCATACATTAATGAGCCTACTGCCGATTGATATTGTCTCCAGTACTCAGGATTGACTTCGCGCCCTTCATGTGCTTTTTCCAACCGGACATGGGGATCCGCAGGGGTAAGAACTGGATTGCAAAGTTCCATTCCATGCAGTGAGAGGATTTTATGAACATATTTCCTTTGCGATAGGTGCAGTGTGCGCTGAGGCCGGTTTCGCTCCATTTCCAAACCCAAAAACGTCTGTAATGGTCCAAGATCGGTCTTCTGGAACTCATGATGTAACTTGTCCCGAATCCTGTCAACCAATGCTCGAGTTGGAGCTGCCACAACTACATCTTCAACATAAAGTAAAAGGATTATTTGTTGTTCATAGTTTATAAAAAGACTGTGATTATGATCACTTCCTATAAAATTGTGCTCCTGAAAGAAAGTGTAAATGCGGCTATACCAGGCACGCGGGGCCTGCTTGAGTCCATATATAGATTTTCTTAACCCACACGCTAAGGGCCTCTCATACCCACGTGCAGCCTTGTTCGTCTGAACAGCTATCCCCTCTGGGATCTCCATGAATATTGCCTCGTCTAGTTCACCATTGAGGACTGCTGTTTTTACATCCATTCAGTCCATCTCCCAATTATTTTCACGGCTTAATGCCAGAACTATCCGTATGGTTGTGAACTTGGCTACCGGAGTGAAAGTTTCCTTGTAATCAATTCCAGCTTGCTGACTGAACCCTTTTGCCACTAGCCGGGCTTGATATCGGCCATCCTCCTTCTTTTTAAACAACCACCGACAACCGATTGTACTTCTTCCTTCTGGTAGCTTCTCGATTATCCAGGTATTATTTTTCGCCAACGAGACAAGTTCTGCTTTCCAACCAATTCGCCACTGTTCTTTCACTGGCGAACTCAGTGCCTCAGTTAGTGTTTGGGGTTCGGCTGTCTCCTTCCCGGCGAGAAGTGCCAACTGGGGCTAAGAAGCTACTAGTGCGTTCTCCTTCCTGATTCTTTGTGATCTTCGTGGCTCTGAGCCAATTTGCCCACCAGGATTAGTGTTCGTTACGGGGCGGGGCGGTGCGGGTTTTCACTCACAAGGCCCCGCCCTTACACGGGGCTGGGGGGGGTATTTTTCGGGTAATCCCCGCCCCGCCCCTGCCCGGGGCCCACCCGCACTCATTCCCTGGACGGGGCCCCATTTGTTACCAACCATTTTTAACGGGGACCCGTCCGGGGTATGGGTGGGGCGGGGGCCTGAGCGGGGACAGGGGCAGGGAATGCCGAAAAAGACACCCCGCCCCAGGCCGTTGAGCGGGGCAGGGCGGGGAAAAGGGCCGGGGGCCCGCGTTTTCCGGGGCCCCGTCCGCCCCGTAACGAACTCTAACCAGGATTCAGTAGATTAAGCGGTCCTGATTGAGGTATATTTGTATGCGCTAATAGAGGTCGCACAGTAATCGTGTCTTGCATACCCTCGCTTTCGCTTTGGTTACTGGTTGGGGGGATAATCGTATCTAAGGGTTGGAAGCCATCTTCTAATATTTCCGGTGCGTTTGGTAGGGCTCGATCTGGGTCTTTCTCCCATCCAACTGTCATTGTATCGCGACTGTCTGATACACTTATACCGGTGGGTGTCTCGTCAATAATAACATCGTGGGATAAGACTATTTTCTTTCTCGAAGGATCATATAGCCTGTATACTCGGGACCCTGCATCTTCTTCGTATCCCACAGGTATACACTTTATTGACTTCGGGTCTAGCTTCTGCCTCCGTTCTTTTGGTATATGAACCCAGGCGGTAGCGCCAAAGACACTCAAGTGCCCTACTCCGGGGACTTTGCCGATCCAGTGTTTCATTAGGGATATGTCATTATGGCTTCGCGAAGGTAACCGGTTATGTATGTGGGCAGCGGTAAGTACCGCATATCCCCAAAATCCTTTGTTTCATTTTGCATCCTCAAGGATGCATCTCACATGTTCCATTAGTGTTCGGTTCATCCGCTCAGCGAGACCATTCTGCCACGGTGTATATGGTGGACTGATAATACGCTGAATGCCAGCTCCTTTCAGATATTTCTTAAACCTGTGGTTGAGGTACTCTCACCCACCATCACTCCGCAGTACTTTAATATCTCGTCCACTAGACTTCTCAGCTCGCACTCGGTATCCTTCGAAAGCTGCAAGTGCGCCATCCTTTGTGTGTTGTAGTGATACGCTGACCCATCTACTGCTTTCATCAATAAAGGGTATAAAATACATTTCGCCACATAGACCTGCTGTCTGCATCGGCCCACATAGGTCGGAGTGGACAACCTCCAATATATTTTCCGCTTTGTCTCGTCTCTTGGTTCCGGCCTCCTTATGCTGCCGCCCTATTGCACATATCCCACAAATCTTGCTAGTATTCGGTTCCTCATTACTGCTGACTTCCATGTCTTTTACTTTAGATGCGAGATATTTTACTGACACTGTATCCAGTGTCCGATGGCAAAGCCTACGATGCCATGTCGCAAGTGTCGCAGTGGGTGATTGGTTGGTCATAAGGCCTAGGTTTGCAGTAAATAGCTCCCGTGGATCATTCCTTACTGATCCTTTCGCCAGATAATACAGACTTCCGTGGCGTTGCCCCAACTTTCTTCGTCAGCCTTCAATGCTCACGGTACAAATTATCGGTCCAAACTCAACAGTGTATCCAGCATCCACTATACGGGATACTGACATCAAGTTTCCGCCAATATCCGGAACATGCCAACCATCCGTCAAGATAATTCTTCCCCCCTCAGTGTGTATTTCAATATCGCCCAATCCACAGGCTTGAATTTTGGTTCCATCCGCAATAGTGATTCCTCGCTAGTGATGGGCACGATCATGATCGAGCAGAAAATTTAGCCCATGCTCGAGCATAAATCGTGCTCGAGCACACCCAAAATTTCTGATCGAGCATGATCGTGCCCATCACTATTCCTCGCCCTTCGCTAACCAGTACATAGGTAGAAAATTCAGTCCGGTTTCCGCACAGGTGTTGACTCGCTCCCGCGTCTATAATCAATCCTATCTGAGGCATAGCTTCTGGGCCTTCAGCGACAGGGGTAAATTCCCTCGTACCATTTGTTGATTTTGTCGTTGACCCCGCCTCATCTGACTTGCGCTTAAAGCAGTCATTTTTCCAATGTCCTGCCTTACCACAATAGTGTCACTTGGTTCCTGCTGGAACTCGGGTTCTTCTGGTGGCAGCACTACCTCTGCTTGGGCTCCCAACAGGTCCCCCATAGAACCCTCTTGATCCTCCACGAAAACCATCCCGGCCTCTTCCATTGGAGTAAAACCCGGATCGACCTACGGGCAGACCAAACCTTGTTGGAGGTGGGATCTGATTTGCTGTAAATGCTGTTCGACTTCCCACTGTCGTGTTGCCTTCCTGTATCCTTTGTGATACTTGCCCAATGTGTCTCCTAGCTGCTTCTTGTAGAAGGCGTCCAGCCATTATATCTAAAGTGATAGGATCGGAGCGGGATTGCAGTGCCATAACTAATGGCTCATAGGACTCAGGTACGCTGAGGGTCAGGATGGTAAGAAGTTCACTATCGTCGACTTCCTTGCCTACAGTTGATAGGCCACGCAGTTGATTTGCTAATTCGCGGAATTGGTTTAGATGTTGAGCCATATCGTGTCCCTCTACCAGTTTTAATACCCATAGATGCTGCATCAGAACCATTCTACCATTGAGGCCGATTCCTTGATGGATTTCTCTAAGCGATGCCCATGCCCCCTTTGCTGTGGTCACGTCTTGGATATGGGGTATTTGGTAGTCTTTGATGTTGAGTGTGATGATCGTGAAGGCTTGATCATCCTTTGCTGAGCTAACTGTGGTGTCTTCAATCGCAGCTAGAAGGTCTTTCTCTTTCAGAATCCGTATTATTCTGAATCGCCAGGCATGGTAGTTACTCTGCCCAGTTGCCATTGAGCCATCCAATTTCTCAATCAACTGGGTAAGGGAGGTTGTACTCGAATGCTTCATATCCCCAGTGCTGCTGCTACTGCTGGAGCTGGTACCTGTCTCTCCGGAAGACATGGTTCGATTCTGGATGGTATTTGTTTGAAGCCGTGGATTCTCTTTGATCCTCTGGGTATCTGTTGCAGTTGATTGATTCTTTTGTTGATGCGCTCCCCGGGCTCATAACCTTTTATCTTTTGTACCGGGTATCAATCACGGAACTGGATACTTGTATCGAGGAGACAGAATAATGTATATAGAGAAGGCACTATTGCCTGGCTTGCCCTTCCAACAATTGTCCACAAGGTGACTCTTAAATACAAAAACTTGAACTACTCGTCCACGAGTATTCCAAACTCAATCACGCCATTTCTGCCCCCCATCACACGATCCTTTTACCCCTCATTTTCCCGTTTTTCTCACCGCAGCTACCCCTCACATACTCACGGCATTTTCCCCTCTTCTCGCACCGTTCACCGACCAACAAACATCTCGCTGAATGGTCCGGTATTCTTCTAGCCTATTTTGTCCCAGGATGTAGGCTCTTGATATAGACGGACAAATGTGGGTGTAGGAGGTACTCATACGGAAAACAATAGGTGAGCGCCGGTGACTAGCAATAATTTAGAATACAGATCGAATATGATAACCGGAGGAACAAGATGAATATTACATTTTTGGTTTTCGGGTGGTTTAGTTTGGGTTCGCTTACGGACTCTATCAGTGGCTGTACTGCGCCAGCGAAGTTGGAATGGAACATATTTTATAATGCTTGAAATACAGAGTTTTATTCGAGTGCCGCTACCAGTAATACGTTGAAATAAGAGTCTTTTTTTTGTAATCTGTCTCAAATTCACAATAAAGCGCTTTCCCTTAACCCTTTATGGCGAAAACTAGGCTTGTTTTAGACTCTCCCCCACCGTATTGAATGTTTTACCTCAGCCCCTACTTTATTTCAACGTACAAGCGGGAGGCGAATAAAACCAGGTAATGCGGTACAGTAGACCCCGGCTTTTGTTCAGCTAACTTATGCCCGGCTTTCCTTGAGCTGCCAAGAATATCATCAATCAATGATACTCAGCAACTCCAGCGCTTGAACCGAGCCAGCAATAAACAGTCGGGGATGTCTCGATATGCTATGAAGGGTAACCCCCACTGCCTCAACACTACGAATTCTATTAATGTTCAGAACTACCTTAACATTTCCGATGATCCATCTCAGCTCTTATCCTAGTTAACACCCCCGGATCCGGGCCTACACCATCTGGACATTCAAGAGGGCCGCGTTAAGGATATAGGAGAATGGCTAATATAGTCTTAGGAATTCCGAAGATGGTGCGGATTCAATGGGGAAGGTGGAGGTGATAAGAATGTTCTATTTTGCTGCAGAGATCCAGGAGTCGGGAAGACATTTATCAGATAGCAAGGGTATTCTCTGGAGAGAGGTGCTAGCCAGCGCTATCAAGCGGCAACGACAGTTCGGTCGTAGTGGACAGGCTATGCAATTGAACTAGGGAGCAGAGCGCGGCCGTTAGGCCTTTTACTTCCCCTTTGCCGCGCGGAAGGAGCAGTCTGTGGCCAATATGCTAGGCTCTTTGCTGAAGTAGATGATCAACAGGACAGAAAATATTCTGGAAGCAATATTCCGGGCCTTATGAGAGCACCAAAATGCCGTCAGTGGGCGCAAAAACCACACCTAATTGGTATCTTGAAGATGCTGCAACTCATCACATCTGGGCAGGGCACATATATGTGCATTGATGCTTTAGATGAATGTACGGCTGCAGCCAGTGTAGTGATGGACGCGATCAAATCATGATCGAGCAGGGCATCCATGATCTGATCGATTTGCTCGATCATTGGTACTTTTCGATCATACTCGACCACGCTACAGCAGTGGCCATAATCGATCACTCGACCAACGTCCCCCCATTCATCGATCATTCAATCATGGAGTCCCCTCGATCATGATCGTGTCCATCACTAAGCGAGTTATACTTTGATCCATTAAAACAAATATTCAAGAAGTCACCAGGCACACGGGTATTCGCAACTACCGTATTAACTCGAATAAGAGAGCGGTGTGCTATGTAGTCAAGAATTCCCTACCTTGGAGAAGGGGCGGAAAACACAGCAAAAAAAGAGGGGGTGAAAAAACAAAAAAATACCAGACCTTACCAGAGGGGCCAACTCCAACGACATAGCACACCGCTCTCTTATTCGAGTTAATACGGTAGTGATGGACACCATCATGATCGAGCATCTAATTGGGGTCATGCTCGACGATGATCTGATCGAGAGGAACCCATGATTGAATGATAGATCAAAAGGCTAAATGCTGGTCGAGTAATCGATCATTGCTTGTGCACGAGCATGTTCGAGTGATCGATTATTACTTCTCTTTTAAAACGGTCCAATAGTCAAGCCGTATACCGGAAACATGTATTCGTGAGGGATACTTCGGAACTTCATTCAATCTCAAAGGGCCAGGAAGGCCTACTATTTATACAGCGAAACAGCAACATATATCCGCAGTGGAGAAGAGGTTAAGGAGAAACAATATCGAAGACAAGAAAAAACGAGAACAGAATTGCGTATCCAGTCGATTGATTAAGCGAAGACATGAGGGGAAAAGTCAAATGTAGTAAATCTAACACAGGGAGTAGCAAACCGGAATAGAGGGCAATGGCCGGCGCTGTCGTACTCCAATGCGTAGAGAGTGCATATCCAAAAGCCTAATTCCAACAACTTCTGTGAAATTGCGTAGGTTTTAGCAGCGAAATTGTTGCTTGATCCTCCGGTCTCAATAGACCATGCCAGACACAGCTCTCATATAGCCACCCTTCCCGCACATAGACAGTGTACGCAACCAAGTGACAAGGAAGACATCTCTAGGCTAGTGCATGAGACCAAAGAAAAACTAAAACAACAAAGGAAACAATAAAGTAGCATAACACAACAACTTCTGTTGGAATTAGGCTTTCGGATATGCACTGTCTACGCATTAGAGTACGATAAAGTCGGTCATTAGACCTTGGCTCCAGCCTTCTACTTTCCAAGCTGGACTTACTGCATTTGGCTTTTCCCCTCATGTTACCGCCCAATCTGTCGACTGGTTATGTAATTTTGTTCTCACTTGTTTTTCTCTTGTCTTCCAAATTGGTTCCTTATTATCTTTCCTACTGCGGATATATGTTGCTGTTTCGCTGTATAAATAGTAGGCCTTTCTGGCCCTCTGAGATCGAATGTAGTTCCTTAGTATCTCTCGCATACACATGTTTCCGGTTTACGGCTTGACAATTGAACCGTTTTTCAATAACTTCTGCTCGAGCCTGATCGAGTGATCGATCATGACCGCTGTTTCAACCTAAACTTGATACGCGGAAATGGGTTTCTACGTATTAAGGTTAGGGTTAAAATATGTGATCGCGCAGCTTGATCGAGTAATCGATCATTGCTTGTGCTCGAGCATGATTGAGTGATCGATTATTCCCTCAGCTCGAGCAAGGTCGAGTGATCATCATGACCGGTGTTTTAACCCTAACCTTAATATGCCGAAATGGGCTTCGGATATTAACACTGAAGCCTCCATATTTGCCTCCCCCCCTCAACAGGAGCATGGGATCCGGTAACAAGACCTTGGATTTTCACGGTGGCATTGACTTGAGTGGTTGTGGAACTTGTGGTATTGTGCTGAATTTTTTTGATGGGGAATCTGTTAGAGTTTTCACGAAGGTTCCATATCTACGACACAAACTACAACAAGGGACGTTTGGTGCAGGAGAAGTTTGTTTGGAGAATGTGGGAGAACATAAGAGTTGAAGCGGTGGTGTGTTTGAACCAAAGGTTAGGTGCAGCGGAGATGTTTTGAGATGATGCAGGAACTTGAGCTAAAGGTACTAAAGGTTTGGAACTAAGAGATGGAACGTACATGTGTCACACAACGATGTTAGCAAAACAGGAAAAGGTAGCAGGAGCGTTTGGGAATGGAGGAATTCTGTTAGTAAACGAAACGGAGGTAAGGGATTAAGGGACATATTGTTTTGGGAGAAGTTTGAGTGGGGAAAGAAGGAGACGGCGATGGAATGAGTGTGGAGAACTTGGACGAAGTTGAAGGAATGTTTTCTGTAGTCAACTTTGTGTATATATAGGACACCGCTGGCGATGTTGAAAGAATAAGGACCCAAGTTTCTCCCGACCATCATAGCCTATTTTGAGAGAATCGTGGGTGAGCCCGTTGTCTGAGGAGTTATTCTGGCCGGGAGCACCAAACTCGCTATGCAGCCAAGCGCACAATGCATGGATTGTGGCCAATCGGAGTGTAGACTTGTGGCCAAGTCCGTCGTGCTGGCTAATTAAAATGCTGCAATCTGGGGGCTTGCATGGCGAGTTTGGCGAGTTTCTGCGGGTAAGCCCACGAGAGGGTGGAAGCGATTAAAGGTAGGACAAACTACTGTACAACCACCGGAATGAGTGTCCAACCTCATAATTAATCCGTACCGTATCCGCCAACGATCGGACGAGCAAAGAAACCAGGAGCAACACCCGCTGTTCGAAGGGTGTCTTGTCATGCAAGGGCTGGTCCTGCGATAGACTAACCTCCAGCATCAGCTTTACTTCACGAAACAGTTCTTAGCATAATACCATGAGGAATTGGTGGGTAAAAGGTTGGATAAGATCCTGGATTTTTTTTCCAATTTGTCCGTTTCTCTCGGAGTCAGATTGCTGTACGTGATGTATTCTCATGGTGGATAAAACCAGCCGGGGGAGTACAGTATTCTGCTGGAAGTTTTAGAACCTCTTCGGGTATGTTACGGGAGTTTCCGTCGCCCGACACGGATCACCTCCCTTTGGTTCTAAAATTCTAAAACAACCATCTCTACTTACGCATTGCAAAAGTTTCCAGACTAGGCTTAGCACTTTTTATAAGACGGCCACACATAAGCTAATTAACTCCAAGCCAAAGTCGACACTTCCGGAAACCTTTGCAATGCCCATGTACTGTACCGCAAAAGCTGGTTATACTCGGAATGGCGCTATCGCCAAAGTAGATAGAAAAGCGAGTTGCCACCAACATGGCTTTGCTAATACTTAGCCTCACCAAGGAGTCACCTAACCTTCTTGTGACAACAACCACCAATACCGGAGATTTTGGAGTAGTAAATCGAATCTTGAACCAATGGGCCATCAGATTATGACAAATACATAAAATTAACCAAGATGAATCAGCCATCTAACTGTCACTTGCTCTCTTTTTTATATTCGCTTGCCTTGCTACCCCCTCAAAATTACGACACGCGCCGATCCTTCACGTTAGCGCTATTCCGAGTATCTCTTTGACTGGTGAGAAGGTGGAAAATGTTATGCCGCCCCTGTCATGTCCAAGACACAGCTGACTAAGGTATCTGCTTCAGTATTCTCCAGTCATGATGCGCGTTGGTCTGGTCATACTGCGAATTTGTAGTAATTAACAAATTCTACTTATTAACCACTATCTCAGACACTGACAGGGGCGGCATAACATTTTCCACTGTCGCACTAGCTAAGGAGATAACTAGTGTTTGCGGTAGTCGCAACGAAACTAGGCGGGTGACAAACAGGGGTGTTTCGTGGGTATGGCCAAGGTTAGGGTTACAAAATTACTGGTAATTAATCCCTGTCGCCCGCCCAGTTTCGTCGCGACAACAGTGAAGACTGGAAAGCCTTCTTGCTCAGAAATAGCATTTATTTATACACACCACAAGCAAAAAAATAACCACAAGAGAGTTCAGCATCCAGGATTCCCACATGGTCACCCACTGTAGTACTGACCGGACAATACGATGATTGTTTACCGCAGAGCGGACGGGATGCGAAATTTTCATCGTTCTATGGCCGAACACATTAGTTGTTTCTTCTTTCGAGATTTATGGCTCAAAGGGTCAAGGACATGATTGATCACTCGTATTGTGGCTTGGGGTCTTGGGCCGGTGGGCTGGAGGTTCATGTGTGGCAAATTACGGGGGACCGGAAATGCCCTGAAATTTTCGTAAGCGTTAATATCTGATGACGAAGGTCGGTGCATTATTGCCCCCGGGCTTATTGTGGATGATGTGATCATTGAAAGAATTCCCCGGGGCGAGGGATTTAAGCTGCAAGGTTGGTCGCATCTGTGAATTGTGGCAGGGGTGTACTTCAGCCTAACCAGGCGCTTCCTACTCGGCGGCTCCCACTATCTGCTAGTTTCTGTATCATAAGTAGAAACAATAACAACCACAGCACTAATTAGGTTGCGCTCCAAGATCTCCCAGACACGCAAATAAGCTTAAATAACCCACCCGCGCCGCACCCTTTCTCCTCAGTCAGGGGTGGTGGATTCAGCTCTTAAATTTCTTTCCTTGCATTGATTCAAGCGAGCTCCAGGATATGCCATGCAGTGTGCTAGGCGGGAGAGGCTTCGGATACTGTGTTGGTATAAGGTAAATCAAAATGCCATCATGCAGTAATTGTGGGCTGATAGTCAGCTCCGTAGCGAAATTTATGGCACTAAGTAATCTCTTCGGACACTTTTTTCCGGAGGTTTTTGTTCAGTTTTGTTGGCCTGTGAATCCTTATTCTGCTATACTAAACAATACTGGTAAACCCCATATGTTCGGTGCGGCATGGCCGAAGAACCCTGTTCAGCTTTGAATCTCATCTATTTATTCTATGTAACCGTTTTTTTATTGCAGAGAAGGACGCTCCTATAATTCCCGACTAACTTGGATATCCGGCCACCCTGTTCCTTTCCTTGTGACCTCCAGTACATTTTCCATAGCTACTCTTCTTAAGATGCTGATTATTATTTTTCGGAGGGGCGATGTTGCGCTGGCACAGTGCCCTGACAAAAACTAGAGCCGTTGGATACTATTAAATTGGGGATGACGTTTTTTAGGCCGCTACGTGGAACCACTATCTGCTCGACAGGGAACTCAGTTCTTGGTAGGGGTCAGCTCTCGGGTACGCCAATTGCGGTAATTCACTATTAGCGCAGACGGTGAAATATTGAGTGACTGTCGTGGCACGGAATTGGTAACTTTCAAATTGTATATCTTTTTCATGAATGCTCGTATGAACTTTTGGTGCTTAACTCAAGTTTGAAGATAGGGCATACTAATTGATTTGCACTGCCTATAGAATAAGGGGGTGTTATATAAATGGGGATTTTGGATCTACTAGAGATTTACCTATCTGTTGGTATTTCCTTTGTTAGTTGATCAAGAGGGGGGACACCGGCCTCTTGTGAGCTCCAGATTTTGTGCATGTGGTCGCTTCGGGATGTTTCCCAAAGAACTACATTAAAGTATCTCGTATGACCCCTGTTCCCCTCACTTTGAGTTTCGAGAGAGGGGGGATACTAAGTCCCTATAGTTTATGCCTGGATTCCGAGGCCAGAAGGGATGCGTTCTTCGATTCGGGAATAACTGAAAAAATGGCACAATGGTGGAACGCTCGAACCAGACCAGGGCTAGACAGTGGTATAAGCGGAAACTTTTGTCTACTCGTTTTCGAACCAACTAAAACATAAGTACGGTATACATATTATACAATGATGAAACCGCTTTAATCATTCCATCTCATCCTAAACCAGTCAATTTCTCTCCATGAGACCCAATTTAGCTGCATACTTCCGTAATATTAATAAAGGAAAGACATGATCATCAAGCCTTCAGTCAATCCCCCCGACTCCATAACAAATGAAATCACGAAAGGCATTTTCTATCCTGGTCGGTCGGCGGCGGCAATTATCCGGCTTCATCATCCTCGCCACCTATCCGCTTCCGCACGCTCGGACATGTTAAACCGGCTGATGCTGAGGTAATAAGAACCCTATCGATAATGACCACGCAAATGTTTTCGTACGAGGTAGGATAGCAATGATGCCGGCTTTTCAACAAAATGATCTATCTACGGCGGTTTCGATCTCTAATGCCTGAGAACCAAAGCTTTGATAGATACGAACAGGTATGATGGCAAGAAAACGAAACCGGGAGGGAATGAATAAGAAATAAATGACGGACAGTGTGAGTACAGAAGATAGAGTGAAGAGGAAAGCGAATGTCAGATAGATAAAACAACGAAGGGAAAACTGGAATCCTTCTATCGCCCTCAAATGTGCTCCCTTTCTGTCATACGATCTGCACATGCTGAATCTCTCATGTCATTTCCTTCACTCTCAACCCTTCCCGAATTTTCTCTGACTTATAACCGAGGCGAAAATCCCATTCGCCGAAGGCATAACCTTGCCGGGATTGCGGCTCCGCAAAAACCCTCGATTGCTCGCTTGCTCGAAATTTTAGGCACTTCTACGAGGTGCCTAACAACTCAACGTCAGATTCGGTTCAACGTCAATATTTTTCGTATGTGAATTTAAGCATTGTCAACCACCACCAAACATCTCCTAATGCATGAAATGTCCTCCTGGCTTTCCCAGACATTGTTTTAGGCCTTTGAAAATAAGCCTCTCATTTTTTTCCCTCCCTTCCACAGCAGACCCCACTCAACGTCACTTTCACGCTCAATCCAAACCAATGACACCTCTAGCGAAAATTAACGCTACAAAGAGAATGAAAAAAAAGTTGGAGGCTTATTGGCAAAGACTTAAATTTTTTGTGAGAAAACCAGAAGGACATTTCATGCATTAGAAGATGTTTGATAGTAGTTAATAATTTAAATTCATATACAAAAAAAAACTGACATTGAGCCGAACCCAACGTGGAGCTGTGAGGCACCTCGTAGAGGTGCCCAAGATTTCGAGCAGGCGAGCAGGTGAGGGTTGTGGCGGAACGACAGCCTTGGCACGGTTAGGTAGGCGCTTTGCTGTAGGTAGCACGATAGGCCGTGGGATGGAGTGTTCGCTCGGTATCACAAGCATTGTGAGGGTTCCAGTGACAATGCCGTGTTTGATGTTGCACCTTGGACAGAAGGTGTTTCGCAATGGTTGATCTGTGGTTAAATAGGTATGCAGGGTTTGTGGGGAATCTGTATGTGGCGAGCATCAAAATTCCAACCCTCGTGACATCGAGTCTCTCGAGTAGGGAAAAATCGAAGTGTGCCCCAGCTTTGCCACGCTGTTCGGTGTTTTTGCTTCTTTTACCACTATTAAAAGAACTGACTTGGAAACCCTTGTGCGGAGACTTCTTGCCTGGTTCTTGGACTCGCGGATGTTTTTCCCTGCCGTTGTCAGCAAACACAGATCCCCTCCACTCTCCTGTACTCGTACTCGTGTAGTACTGGACCGGCGGAGCGGCGGTGCTTTTTGTAGTAAAAGCTATCATCCTACTGGTGTTCTATGTTTAGATTTTTGCTATCTATGATGTGCTTAGATTTTTGGGGATGCTTGCTGACGGGCGCTGCAGTGTGCAGTAACGGGTTTGCTGTTACGGCTGACTTAAACAGATATCTGCTTACAAGTGTCAGGGACAGAAAGATTTCGTACTCGACAGGGTTTATTTTCCGGGTTAACCCGAATTAACTGTTCTGATACTGGTACAAGTATTGTACGTCAACAAAATTAACGGCGCACCAACGATCAGGAAAAACTTCGGCAATAACAGCACTTTTCCACCAAACCAATTATTGTAGCGATAAAATTAAAAAAAGTAAATATGTAGTAGAATAGATACAAGAAATTGATATGATTTAGAGAAATTTCCTTCGGTGGGTCGGGGGTGGATGAGGGTTGCGTCGCTAGTGATCTCTGGTGCGCCGTTATTTTTGTCAACCGAGTATACATATCGTACCTGGGCGAAGCAGAGTCCTGGGAGCCGCTCCAGAGAGTCCAAAGCTTAGCCGAACACTGACCTTACTTGTACAACTAACAAGCATATTGCAGGGCCCATCTGCAGCCGGCGAAGGACCGTTTCGGAATGATATCCGAATTGCCTGAATACCACCCCCTGATTGAGGGAAATCTATCATCCTTGCCCGGCATTCAGGGAAAGTCAGCACCTCTTTTTGTTCCCCATGGTTAAATTATCAATTCTCAATGCCCCAAGGGACTTTATACTGTCGGCTAACTTCTAGCACGCTCTCACTTGTGATACTGCTAAGAATAGTCCTTAGAGGCGATATTGGAATCATCTCTTGGCCACTGGTAGACCCTTTCGCTGGAGGTTGTAGTAAGCTTGAGGATTTGTTGTGCTGTGAACTTCTTTTGTCTATTGGATCTGTGGATCCACGTGGGGAACGACACACACTCCCCCGGCCGACGTAGGAAGGTTGTGAAAATACGGTATTGGGTTTGGCGATAGCGAATGGAGAAGCTAGAGTCTATATCTTTGCCGCTTGCCGGTTCTGTATCACGAAAACGGTCCACCACTGTGGTCTATCTTTCCGGGGAATAGTAATCTTGCACACTCAATAATAGACTAGCAGCCGTAAGCAATGATGGTTAACCAAAAGATGAGCTGAATCCTGGGGAATGCGCCTTCGCGGCAGGGGTATTTTATCTAACCTGTGCGTTTCACAGGAGATCATTCACAATTCCCCGACGCACCCCTACATTTACAGTTGTCAGCCTCAGCAAAGAGTGTTGGGGAGGTTCTCAACTCGCCCCCTTCTATGGTACGAGTATTCATTGGTACGAGGCCTTAAGTCTCCCTGATTTAAAGGCAACAAGAATCCCCCCACAGGTAGCTTTAGTTTCCCATACTTGCGATTCCCCAGAAAAAAGTGACTGGCTTGAGAAATGTGGAAACGACAGTTGATAGGATTGATGCTTCTTGGTCTTACTGAGGCGGTGATACCTCCGTGGCCAGTTTTCCATTATCGGAAGCGGGCCGATGACCAGATTGGTGGAGGATTGGGCGATGCTTTTCAAAAAGCGAATCTGTTAGCTGAAACGGTCGAGGTGATTGGACTCCCTTTTATTTTTCCTCTTCCATATCTGGATCTAATATATGTTGCATTCGTTTCCCCGTAGCTCCCTCTTGACCACTTTGGAAACTATCCCGGAACCTTCGAAAATAGGTATTGGGTGCTTCAAGAATTCTACCAGCCTGGGAGCCCAGTCTTCAGTTTGTGTCCCCGATCGTGTGGTTCTTGATGATAGGCTAACGGATACCAAGTATATGACGCCGGGGAGGTTAATGCGGAACTCCAGGTTGGGCAGCTTGTTAGCGACGCTTTGCCCTTTCGGCAAATGGTCCAAGAATTTAATGGGATTGGGATTGTTTGGGAGCATCGGTAAGTGTTTTACAATTCCAAACTGTTTGATGAGTAGTAATTAGCTAATGGACTAATCTTGTAGATACTACGGAGACTCATCACATGTTAACATCTCTCTTACCACCCCTGTAGAGGAGTTCCGGTGGCTGAACACTGCCCAAGCCCTTGCGGATATCCCGGTAGCACAGTTTGTCGATCTCACTAATGACTTTCACTGACCGTGAACTAGGCTTTTGCAAACAACTTCACCCTTCAGAACTTCTCCGGCATAGACTTGACACCAGCCTCTACACCATGGGTGTTCCTCGGCGCCAGCTATCCTGGTACACGCGCAGCACTTGTTCGGGAGAAGTACCCTGAGACAATATTTGCCTCGCTTTCCTCATCCGCACCTATCCATGCTCAGATCAATATGTCGGTATATTGGGATCACTTATATCGTGGGCTCAATGCGGTTGGGTTCAAAAATTGCACCAATGACATCGTTGCAGTGATCAAATATATCGACGACCAACTTTCTGGAGAGGACACTGCGGCGGCTATAAAGAAACAATATTTGGGGGTTGGCGCGGAGAATAACTCTAACGAGGGCTTTGCATACGCGTTGACATCTATCTATGGCACTTGGCAGGGTGAGCTAGTTGAGGATAGTTTAGGTAAGGTTTATCCTTGAATATTGGAGATTTTATGATCAAGGTTCAGTTAGCTAACTAGGGGTAGGGGGAGGAGGCTTGAGATCATTCTGCGATTGGATTTCAAAGGATCCTAACACCGGAGAGGTCTCTGCAGAAGAAGGGTGGGCGAAGAGCAAAGGAGGTGAATTTACTTCTGATCGTTGGGCCACATGGGCGCCATTCGGAAGAGCTGTTAGCCACCTAATCTAGCACTAAAGTTAGAGCTCAAATGCTCACCTGCTGCTTAGGTAAATGACCTATTGAAGACCAGCTGTGCTGGATATTATGGAAACAGCACTGCGGGAAGACCAGATTGCAGACTCGATGATCCAAATCCAGACCCGAGCAACATATCCTGGATGTATCAATATTGTACTGAATGGGGTAAAAGCCTGTACTTGCAAGATGATGCGAAGCCTTATCTAACGAACTGACTAGGGTTCCTCCAACCGGCTAATCTTGGACCAAATCAAATAGTATCATCTTATAATAGTCTCGAGCATCAACAAGAGATGTGCTACCTGCAATTCCCACAAGGACTTTCCAGTGGTCTGCTACCAACGGAGCCGGGGGTGGACAAAACTAATCGGGAATACGGTGGTTGGGACCTTCGGCCTTCGAACGTGTTTACCACGGGTATTACTCAAACACCCTCTCCTGTTGTTCGTGGCTAACCATGCGTTAGGAGGTGAATACGACCCATGGTTGACCTTATCACTGTTATCCGAGGAGCCTTGGGCGCCACAATGTGTCAAGCTGACACAGGATATTCCAGAGGAGGGGGTTTCAACCGGGAAGGGAGAGGTTTTTGGATACGTTATTAAAGGTGGAGGCCACGGCTGGGATCTCTCGCATTCAGGGCCCGAGAGTGTGAACGCAAGAAAGATTTTCACCACAGCCCTGAGGAAATGGTTGGGAAACTTTAAGAAGAGGGAAGATTAATATATTCGCGGGCTGAATTTAGATGTATGATACCGGGGAGGCCGGCTTGATGTACGCCAGGCAGCGGTATAAAATAGTTAGATATTCCGATCTTGGTCAGAGTGGTAGTGCTAATATGAGGAATTAATATGATTCGCAAGTCTCTAATATGTATTGTCGTATCTAAATGTTCTATCTCAAAATACTATCTAATTTGATCCGCTGGAAAAAATACTACAACTCTTACTTGCTTGCTGGGAAAGAGCCCCCCGCCAGGCAGAAATGAGGCCTCCCTAGAAAGCCGGGGGTAATGCAAGAAAGAAAGAAAAGAAAAAGAAGAAGAAAAAACCTCCACAAAGCACTAGAACGAGCAGAAGACTAGTGAGATAACACACATGGGAGCCAGTAGGAAGACTCGAGGTCTCGAGTGGGGCTTTGCTAGCCGTATCGTACCAGAGTAACAAGCGCACAAAGCACTGATTCTGTTTTAAACCACAGAGAATCTCTCGTTAAATACCTAAGGAGTAAGAAACATCTCCGTTGAAATCTACCAGTATCTTGGGAAGGGACACACCACCCACCCATTAAATTCCCAAATCGGGCTTCCAGTAGGATAAATATTAGTTCCCAAGTTTACCGTTCATGAAATACCTAGCTGGCGCAGTGGTTAACACTCCTGTCGCAATAGCGGGAGCTCAGGAGTTCAATCCATGCTGACAATCAGTTATTATTGAACGATCCGTCATGTAGGGCAGGAGAATTAAAAAATCCTGCTCTATGGGGACTGGGAGATTGAAGAACTTGGCCCTCATCAATAGGGCTCTGGGGTTTAACAATCCTGCTACGAGGTGGTAGAATCCGACTCTAGACCTTAAAGGTTGGCGATCGGCGGGTAGCAGAAGCAGATGGGACGGGGGGTTAGCAAAGAAAGAAATAAAATAAAAAGGAAAAAAAAGGAAAAATATTAATAAATATAAATATAAAAAAAAGGATAAGAAAAAAAATTCCTTTTTGTACCTTGGGAAGGCAGCTGTTGCCTCTCACCTTATTTATTACCTTGTAAACCTAGTTTTTTTCTTAGTAAAGCGAGGTAGTACTAGTCGATGGGCGGAAACTCGTGCTGATACCCCTCACCAGTGTTCCCAACAGTCCCGGGCGGACGGCAGGGCCCTGGTGGACTGTAGTCCCGGGCGTCCTGAGCAGGGTGGGTACGGATGACCGGGCAAGGCATCCGTATTTTATAAAGACGGCAGTCCTATTGGTTGACGGCCGGGCCCTGCAGTCTTATTGGGAACGGGATCTGCCGGTAGGGCCCAGTCGTCATCTTGATGGATTGACGCCCCCTACAGGGCCCTGAAGTCGTCTGCAGGGCCAGTTATTTACCGCCAGGGCCACCTACGGAGGTACAGGGCATAAGTTTTGTAGGTTACACAGGGAGTGAGGGCAGCAAACCTCGCTTGTGGAACCTACAAAACTTATGCCCTGTACCTCCGTATAGTCCCTGCCAATTTTCTGTCACGCCTATAAATCACTAGCACCTTTCATCTCAAACTTTCGTTCCTAATTGAATACTATTATTATGAGTTCTGGATGGGAAAAGAAAGGGCTGGAAAGATGAAGAAGTACAAAGAAGTCAAGAGAGACGCGTGAGTATATTGATTGGAGGCGTGGCTATCTTTCTTACTTTTCTAACCATAGTGGAGTATAGGGTTTATATAGAGAATAGAAAGAGACATTTCTACCATGTTCTCTCCCGGAAATGCATCCGGAGATACCCAGGGCAAATACAGTTCCGGTCGCTTTGCCGTCAGGCATTCTGGCCTATTCACCGGTTTCCTGTCCGGTTTCTTCTCCGCCTTCAACTCCGCCTTCAACTCCGGTTTATGTCTCCGGTTCCTTGTCCGATCATTACCGGCCATTCATCCGAATCATCCTTTAGTATACCATCAAGGTATATCCGCTCCTCCTCTTGATTGATAATGAGTGACCAAGGAAACTACTAACAACAAACAAGAAATAATATGCGAACTGGGACAAAGGAAAATACATTAGCATGGAGTGATCGCCGGTGTTCTTCAACAAATACTCCGTATGCATGCGGAGGACTGGTGTGAGTAGGATAGCGAGTATAGGTTGTTCTATATAGCTTTAGGAATAAATTCAAGTTATGCATTTTTCTGGAATATACGACTAATTTATTGCGGTAGTAGGGGAAAGGTTGTAAGTGTTAAAGTTTTCACGAAGGTTCCATATCTACGACATGAACTACAACAACAAACGTTTGACTTAGGAGAAGTTTTGTTTGGAGAATGTTGGAGAACATAGAAGTTGAAACGATGGTGCGTTTGGGTAAAAGGTTAGGTGCAACGGAGATGTTTGGGGATGATTGCAGGAACACGCGCTGGAGGTACTAAGGTTTGGAACTAGGAGATGGAACGAACAAGTGTGACACTACGAGGTTAGCAAAACAGGCAAAGGTAGCAGGAATGTTTGGGAATGGAGGAACTCTGTACACTCACACCCCGCTATCCCGGATCGCGCTGAACCGGATACCCCGCTGAACCGGAAACAAGTGTTGACAACTCCAATTTCTCACGAAATTTCATTCGTTGAACCGGAAAAGGAGGTGTGCGGATTCGTATGAGATTTTGGAAAATCTTCACCCATGTTTCTATAGAATCTTGCTCTGCTGAACCGGATACTGAGGTTGCCTTCACTCAATCTAGGTTGAAATAGGAAAAACAGCAGGGTCAAGTGTGACAATTGGAATCAAGAGTAGAGGAGTTAATATATAGACTATGGAGAACGCATCCAACATGACTATCAAGCCAGTACCTATTTCTCTTATGACTGCAGTGCCACCAATGAACTCTGGATCGACTAAGAAGGTAGCATTGATGGCTTTACAGAAATATGAACTCTACTAGAAGTGGTTCAGAGGAGGATGATGAACACTCCACTTGTGTTCCTACAAGATGGAAGACCAAAAGTGTAAACACTGCCCATGAAGATTTGTTAAGATAAAGCTCTTGTAAGAATTGAGATAAACCTTTACTTTTCTTCAGGTTATACGAACTCCCCACCTCTCTGTTGTTCCGGAAACCCCGTTGTCCCGGATGTATTTTCTGAAATCTGGCCATCCGGGATAACGGGGTGTGAGTGTAAGTAAAGGAAACAGAGGTAAGGGATTAAGGGACCCACCGTTTTGGAAGAAGTTTGAGGGTGTTGTGTGGAAGGAAGGAGACGGTGATCGAATGAGTCACGTTTACCCAAAACAAGCTCTTCACATCTGGAATAAAGTACACAGGGCACCAATCACCGCCACCATGCCACCATGAGCACCTTATATAGTGTCCCTGCATGCTTAAGTCAAGTCTCTCTGAGAACTAGCAATTTTTTCGGGCAAAAATGCGGGTCGAGCTTAGTGTAGTGCACGAGCCGAGCGGACTCGAGCCAGACTCGAGCCGAGCGGGCTCGAGCCCTTCGAGCCCGGGGGTGCCACGAGCCCAGTGGACTCGAGCCCAGGGGTCACTAGGCTCGAGCCTCTTGGCGAGCCTGTTCGAGTCTCTTGGCGAGCCGGCTCGAGTCTCTTGGCGCTGCAGCCGCTTATCCATCAAACCATCGTAACCTGCTACAGCCGCAACTCCATGCCGCCTACCACCACCTCCGCCGGCCTCCTACCACTACTCCCTAGTGTCCTACCACGAGATCAACCCAGGTCCTACTACCTCCCTGCCTCCTGCTGCCCCGCTACCTCGGACCACTATCCCTACCGCGATAAAAGGTGGCCGAAAAATCTATCTTGGACCTTTTATCCGCACTGTACTTGTAGGCTAGAGCACCATGTCTTCCGCAGCGAGTACATCAACATCTGTTGCCAGTGAGTCAGCTAGTGCTAGTGTGGCCAGTGCAAGTGAGGGGGCCACCCCTGACTTTCCCGAGCAGCTTAGCCGACGGTGGGGTAAGCGAGAGTCTCCTGATTGCTGCTGTCTAAGTCTATTCTCTGGGGATAATTACTAAGAACTGTGTGCGCATTTAGGCATCCTATACGATGAAGCGACTCTCAGTGGCCAGCCGGATTCACGATATACCGGATATCTATATGCAAAACGATTGATTATAAGACAGCGGATCCTTAGTGCTATCGGGGATGTGGAGGAGAAACATATGGTTTACTGTTGCCATTGTAAACATAAATGGGTCCATATGCACCAAGCTATACCGCCACATCAGCATTTGGAAAGCATTTTCGCTCGCTACATTCTCAGCTACCATTGAGGGAGGAGGAGTACAAAAGTGTAATAAAGCGTATTGCCGATAGTACAACAACCGGAAAACGCAAACGGACTGGATCTAGCCCTATTACGATTGCGAGTCAGCTTTCCCGAATGCGGCAACCTGGGGTAATATTTGACGAACATGAATACAGAATACTCCTTGCTATCATGGTTGTGGAAACCAATACTGCATTCCGGACAGTAGAGGTAGACTCATTCCAGAACCTCATGCGGTATTGCAATGGTCAAGTTCCTCTTGTCAGCCGCTGTACCTTTACCGGGATATCCATAAGCTACTCTATCGCCGCCTTTGCAAGGAAGTCTGCCAGCGATTACAGCTGCATATCTCTGATGGAGCACGAATTAACCTCACTATTGATGCCTGGACTGCTTCAAATAAAATCCCCTTTCTTGCTATTACTGCTCACTGCATGAATACAGAGTTTGAGCTGCTCAGCACACTCATCGGATTTGGACGTTTGAAGGGCTCACATACCGCGGAAAATATGACGATTGCGATAATGAAGGTTTTGCGAAATTATGGCATTGAAGATTATATCAATTGCATCACTACGGACAATGCCTCAGTCAACGATGCAATATTTAATGAGCATGAATTTCAACTCACGTCATGGTCTCCACGCGATAGACAAATTCGCTGCCTAGCACACGTGCTTAATCTGGCCGCACAAACAGTTCTTACCACATTGAAATCAGAGGCAGGAGAAGCAGAGGTTGTTCTTGAAGGGTGGGAGGATAGTGGCAGTGATGAGATAGGCCCTGCCGCAACTCAGAGCTGGCTACGAAGGATTATTGCGAAAATTAGATCCTCTACAACACTGTGGGAAGCTTTGAAAACAGAAGCTCAAGCAATAAAGCTTGCTTGGTTGGCACCAATTCTCGATGTTCGCATCAGGTGGAACTCGACCCACAAGATGATTGAGCGGGCAATAGAGCTCCGGCCTGCTCTCAAAAGTCTGCTAACATTTGACCCTTCCCGCGCTTTTCAGTGCGCTCATCTAACCCTGACCCGCAGTGACTGGTCAGTATTGGCCAAATTGAAGGATATCCTTTATGTATTTGTCTTAGGGACAAAGTTCGCAAGCGGCTCAACCTAACCTACACTTACAATGCAATTACCATACTATCAGTTAACTCAAAACAAGCTCCACCGACGGATTCCGGCAGAGCGGAACAATTGTTCAGATGAGGATTCCGAGCTTGATTCAAGAACATCGCGCTTACTCTGGGGTGCGGCCGATGTGGCTTATATGAAGCTTAACCTCTACTTGCAAAAGACAGATAACCATAGCGACCAGGCTGTAGCTACCATGCTAGACCCACAGATAAGGTTGAAGGTATTTGAGAACCTTCACTGGGACCTGGAATGGATTGACGATGTGAAGAAAAGGTTTTACAGGGTCTACAATGACTACTATGCAAGCAAAGAGCATAGTCGGCCTGATATGGGTAGCGAGGTTAATATGTTGGAAGCCCGGAGTGTGGCTTCAACAGTACGGCTTCAACTGGGACTGGACAGGCCAGGAACTAGTGGTACTTCTTCAGCAAGGGAGGAAGAGGTTGGGTTTGATGATCTCGTTTTTGGTCCTCCAGTCAGTCCAATAAACCAATCACAAATGAGGTCGCTGGTGGACTTCTACCTTGAGGAAGACTGTGCAGACCGCCGGGCAGACCCGGTACAGTGGTGGAAGTTGCATGCACATCGATTTCCCTCGCTTGCCCTCATGGCGCGCGATTACCTTTCCGTTCCGGCTACAAGGTATGTTTGTGATACTACCTATCACTCTGACATACCTAATTACTAACTATAGTGGCATGGGCCATGGTGGGGATACCAAGTGTGCCATCCGAGCAGGCTTTCTCTGTTGCCAGCGATATTGTTACAAAAAAGGCAATCGCATGGTAGGTAGTACTATTAGATTGCTCATGCTAAACAAGGCATGGCTTGGGCTACCGGAGGTGGAAATGTGGGAAGAGGCAGGGGAAACCCGTGGAGAAGATGGGAACTACGAGCCAGACACAGAAGGAGATAATGAACTTTCTTAAGCATTTGACTCGGTGATTGTGGGAAGGTTCTTTGGCCAGTTGTATTTATTTTCAAGTTGCTATATACAAATGTTGGTTGTTTTGAATGATAATAGCAGTGTGTAGACTTATCGTGGCCACTCTAGACTCGAGCTCTCATGAACAACACTACGCCAAGCCTCATGGAGGCTCGAGCCTGGCTCGAGCCCTCGAGTCCAGGGGTGCCTCGAGCCGGCTCGTGAACAACACTAGTCGAGCTAGGATTGTGGAGCCCAAGGTCCAGCACTTCCATATGTTGATGGTATTTGCTGGGTAACTTAGGGCCCGTTTACCAATAGACGGCCGTCAAGCAACCGGAGACGGTGCCGACCGTCACGGGAGGCTAAACGGCTGCAGAGCGGTAGGGAAAATTGATGGGTGTGTGTTTACCTAATACAGTGCGTAGTAGTGTGAAAAGTGTGATCCACAAACGTGAGGAGCAACCAGGTGGCTTGCACTTCTCACAGTACTCGACAAATGAGATATTGGACTGACCAACAATTCTCTCTTACAATCAAAAAATCAGAATTTTGTTATTAAACTTGCCCTAAATTATGACCAAAGGGATTGCTAATTGTGCAAGGAAAAGAGAGCTTATTCATAGCTGCTCTTGTTATTGCAGGCATGGAAGGTTGGTGGCATTTAGATGGTGCCAGTAGACGGTGGTTGCAATCCCACGTCTTGAGCCGCGTCCTGTTTTGACCGTCTAACACCCAGAATATTAAACGGTTGAAAACAGGGTAAACAGTTTTGCCATGTCTACTGGAATATGATGCTAGTTGAGATGCCACCGTCTAGTTTCCCCACCAAAATCTCGCAACGCAACGGATCAGTAAACGGGCCCTTAACTTGGTCTCAGGAGAAGGCTCACTCTGAGGTGCGTGACTCGCACCTATTTCCACCATTTTGGGCCTAGAAGACTAAGTTTTACAAGGTAATGCAAGGCCTCTGCAGCCTTATCAGTATTCTTTCTTTGGCGTGTGTCGGTAGGTTGTGTTGCTGGCATTATGTTGAGTTTTGACCTCGCGGGTGTTGGGGAGATTTTTTTAGCGATGGTTGCGTTGCACGAAAACCCATGCACTTTTGTCCTCCGGTGTAACCGAACTTTAAGAGTACGTGATCTCTTAAGTGAGACCTGAGCCCTAACCTATGACTCGTTGCCGTCGCAGCAAGCTAGAACTAACCAACTTTCTTGCTCCAAAATCCCTGTTACGAGACTTTTATGATCAGTTAGGACTTCGAAACCTATACCGTAAAAACCGAAATAATTGGGCATGGCGCTAGGACGTCGAGAATTGCCCCTTTGGATTAGGGGGAGAAAACACACCGCGAAAGATTCTCCCCCAGCCCCACCCGAGACAGCAGATCTTACCAGGAGAGGCAACTCCAACGTCCCAGCGTGATACCCAATTATTCCGGTTTTTACGGTATATCTGATGCCCCACCACAGTACTTGTACTGATATGGTATAGTAGCCAGAAGAATGACAACGATTTCACACAGTTCGGGTCGCTTAATTAGAATTTCCTTTTACACCAGAGGTGGACCTACTACGCTGGCTTTAACATCATCAGACCCCCCCCCTTGTTCAACCAGGCCCCCGCTTTTCTCACCCCCCACCGAGGAATATCATCAACCAACTTTACTTCCTGACTCCTCCTCTTTTTCTACAGCATAAGCAATAAAGAGTGCAAAATGTCTCAATATACCATCAATGATAGCACCGGTTTTTCAAATGAAAGGAACACTCCCGATGGGTGGAACAGCGATACCGCTACCTGCGACCGATCCCGGCTATTAACCTGGTTATCGCCCCTTGATCCCCACTTGCGGCATTGCGATATTCAAGGACATCGTGTCAGCGATGTCGGGGAATGGCTCATGGAAACCGAGGAGTTCACGAGATGGTACGGATCGGGTGGGAAAGGCAATCGTGAAAGCGCCGTGCTATTCTGCTATGGAGATCCGGGGGTCGGAAAGACGTTTATCAGGTAGGGCAGTTTATTTACCAAGAAGGAAGAAGGTGAGTCCGTGCTAACGCCCCGCGATCACAGTTCGCTAGTAGTAGACAGACTGTGCGATCAAGCCGGTGGACAACACAACGCCGTTTCATGCTTTTACCTGGACTGCGCGACCCGAAAGGAGCAATCCACAATTAATGTACTCGGCTCCTTGCTAAAACAGATAGTTGGCGGAATGCAAGGGATTCCAGAGGAAATATCGCGGGGTTTTCAACTGCAGAAAACTACAATCGGTGGACGCAGACCCCAAGTCCCTGATATCGTGAGGATGTTACAGCTCGTCACCTCCTACCAGCCTACATTTATGTGTCTTGACGGTCTAGACGAATGTGGCCGAGTTCAACGAGCCAGACTCCTGGATTCGCTCAAACAAATCCTTGAGAGGTCCCCGCGCACTCGAATATTCGCGACCGGCAGGTCTCATATCCAGGCTGAGATCGAAAAGCGTCTCGCTGGACATGTGACCAGTGTCTCTGTAAGTCCCAACAGAGGCGACATCGCTCAGTATCTCCGTGTTAAGCTCGGCGAGGACGATATGCTAGATGCCATGGATGAGAGCCTAGAGGCAGATATCCTGGAGCAGATTCCCGAAAATATGTCAGAAATGTGTGTGGGGTCAACGATGCCGACAATCTCATCCTGCATTATCCGCTAACAGATACATTTAGGTTCCGACTTGTTTCCTTAAGCATCGAGGCAATCCTGCGGGAATCAACAATCTACCGGAGACGAGAACGGCTCAGCAGAATGACTGATGGATTGGAGTGGGGGGGTGTTTACTCTACCACGATAGAACGGATAATGGTGCTAGGTGGAGATAATTCGAGACTTGGAATGGAAACTCTCATGTGGATCAGCCATGCGGAACGGCCACTGAGAGTTGATGAGCTCCGCCATGCCCTAGCAGTCGAGTTAGGCTCCGAGGATTTCAACACCGGCAACGTCCCTTCAATATTGACATTGATGAGCTGCTGTCAAGGGCTTATCACTGTTGATAAGGAGACATCAACTGTGCGACTGGTCCACTTTACTCTGCGGGAGTATCTTTTGGCCCGTCCTGATATTTTCAACCGACCTAATTCGGCAATGGCGGGAATCTGTTTGACTTACCTGAATTCCAAACTCGTCAAGACCCTTTCAACAGACTCCGACCATTGTCCCTGGGAGACACCTTTTCTGGACTATTCCTCTCAATACTGGGGAGTCCACCCAAAAAAGGAAACTTTGAGCTCTATCAAGCAACTCGTGCTGCAGCTGCTTCGGGAGTACGATGGCCATGTATCGGCCAGGTGCCTTCTAGAACAGGCGGGTGTTCAAGGCAGCCATTTGGCCGGATTTGGTTCCGGGTTCGGTGGACTTCACTGCGCATCCTTCTTAGGAATTGTTGAGTTGGTAACTGCTCTGACAGAGATGGAATGTTATTATATCAACGAAAAAGATTTTTTGGGGTGTACACCACTTGCATGGGCTGCTCGGAATGGGCACGAAGGAGTGGCGAGGATACTACTTAGGCAAGATGGGATCCACCCCGAAGAGGCAGATAATGACGGCCGAACACCTCTCGCGTATGCTGCGCAAGGTGGAAACGAGGAAGTGGTAAAAATACTACTCTCACGGAAAGAGTTCAAGTCCGAAGAGCTAGATCATACGAGCCGAACGCCGCTGTCATATGCTGCTCAGTATGGATCCGAGGGAGTGGTAAAGATGTTACTCGATCGGGAGGAGGTCAATCCCGACAGGGCAGATGATTACGGCATGACACCGCTCTCGTATGCTGCAGAGCATGGATTTGAGGGAGTGGTGAGGATACTGCTCGGCCGGGGAGAGGTTAGCCCTGACAAGCCGAATTCTGTCCTCCGTACACCGCTCTCGCTTGCCGCTTCAGAAGGGCACGAGGAAGTGGTGAAAATACTACTTGGACGGGAAGTTTGTCCCGACAGGCAAGATGAGTGGGGCAAGACACCGCTCTCGTACGCTGCTCAATTTGTACGTGAGGGAATAGTAAAAATATTACTCGAGCGGCGGGAGGTCAACCCGGGCTGGTCATGTTATGGGGGCCGAACGCCGCTCTCGTATGCTGCTGCTCAATGTGGATCCGAGGGAGTCGTGAAGATGTTACTCGGTTGCAAAAAGGTCAACCCCGACCAGTCATGTCGTGAGGGCCTAACGCCGCTCTCGTATGCTGCTGCTCGATCTGGATCCGAGGGAGTCGTGAAGATGTTACTCGAGTGCAAAAAGGTCAACCCCGACCATTCATGCCATGAGGGCCAAACACCGCTCTCGTATGCTGCTCAACATAGATCCGAGGGAGTCGTGGAGATGTTACTCGGGTGTGAAGAGGTCAACCCCGACCATTCATGTCGTGAGGGCCGAACACCGCTCTCATACGCTGCTCGACAGGGATCCGAGGGAGTCGTGAAGATGTTACTCGGGTGCGAAGACGTCGACCCCGACCAGCCATGCCATAAGGGCCGAACGCCGCTCTCGTATGCTGCTGAATATGGATCCGAGGGAATAGTGAAGATGTTACTTGGGTGCGAAGACGTCAACCCCGAGCAGCCATGTGATTGCGGCCGGACGCCGCTCTCGTATGCTGCAACGTGTGGAACTGCACAAGTTGTAAAAATGCTACTCGCGCGGCAAGAGGCCAATCCAAATAAGCCAGACAATCACGGTCGAACACCGCTCTCCTATGCTGCTGAGAGTGGAAGTGAGCAACTGATGAAAGCACTACTCGCCCAAGAAGAGATCAACCCCAACAAGCCAGATAATCGCGGCCAAACACCGCTCATGATCGCAGCTAGTAGGGGCCATTCGGAGGTGGTAGCGCTGCTACGACCTTACGAAGCGGTTATCCGCAGGGCCACTTGACGTCTAGGAGACACTGCCTCGTGAAAGTCACCGCCATTCCTTCTCTTTCGGACTAGCCCGCTCAAAGAAGTTGGACCCCATCCTTTTCGTAGGCGGAGCAAATCCCATGACCTGGGAATGTATATATATGTTATCACACCGGCCTGCAGCTCCCTGTCCAATTCGGTCGGGCGGAGTTTTGTGGGTTTCTGTTCGCGAAGGACAGTAAATTAAGTTGGTTGGCGGGATGCATTTGTTCTGTAATTACGATATGGCCCAGTCTATACCCTGCTATTTCCACCATATCTTGTTTAATTTCCCTCTAGGTGTAAATTCTTTCCCCCACCGTTTCTTTGTTTATCTTGTACCGTTTTTACCCCCTCCTGTTCTCTTCCCCCTACCCTCCTCCCCGAATCAAAGATAAACTATATACAGAACGTTCTCGTTAAATAGCAGATAAGTGGTGTACGATAGTGCAAGAGTTCATAAGGAGATTGTGAACAACTAGAGAAAGACCGTCCCCAAACGATATTTCTTTATGAATACTGCCCGTATGGCAGCCGGCGGAAGCCTACCAGCTAGCCCCGCTCTAGCTGTGAGCATAGAGAATTTTCATGAGCTTATTACCCTCACTCCTCTTGAAATTAACTTGACAGCATTGAACATAATACCGGAAAAACGATCTAGAAGATGTGGTATAGCGTGAATTCGGAGGAAACTATTCTCGCGGGTAGAAGTCGGATCAATGCCACGGATGGCCCACCGGCCTAGGCATCGACCTTGCGAGAAGGGTGGGAAGGAACATCTAGGGCTTAATTATCGGGGAAGGCCTTCCAGGTGGGGGCGCTCGTGTAAGGATGAGGGGAAGGGGTGAAATACTGACGCTTTCAATTCTACAATAGTTAGAGTAGAAAATCGCTTTATAAGGGTCCGTTTACCTACAGACGGTTGTCTACGAGCGCGGCCGATCATTATGTTAGTCACTTGGGTCTGATAAGAAAAATTTGGCGAGCCATCCCCCGTTGTTATCGGTCTCGATAAAGCACGTGACTAATATATCGATCGGTTGCGCTCATAGCACTTGGCGACTATGGCGACGGCTAAGCCGGGCCTGACGTTTCAGGGGCACGGGCAAGCGCATGGCGTTTACCTAAAGTCACGTGCCTTCTTGAGTCTCGTGGGATTTCCAAGCGCACCCTTGAGGCGACATCACGTCTAGTGACAAGAATCCAGAAAGGAGAAAATTGAGTACAAACTTTTGCACTGTCTATAGGAAAATGTTGCCGTTTGACACTCCACCTCCTAGTCCTATCGCTAAAATCTCAGAACTAGAGTGTTGGGTAAATGGGCCCTAACAGCAACGCCCCCATCTAGGCAGAAAAAGTGGGCTAAAGAGCCCACACTACCGTGCGGTTTCATCGGCTGGCGAATTATAGAGGGGAAAATAGGGTGAATGTTGGTTTTATTTTGTGCGGCGTTGAATCGGTTGTGTTGGAATTGGTGGAATGTGATACGATACTAGTACAATATTATCGTTAGAAAAAGTCCTGTCAGTTGAGTTCAACTTGGAGTAAGTAGAAAGAGAGCGTGGGGGCCGGCTTTAAGACACGGACAAGGCCAGAATAGGAAATTTCAGAGGGCTCATCGCTCCACAACCGTCATTTTCTTTGCTTTTAGGGGCCAAAATGACATCAAATGGGCTCTTTTTGGCCTTCTCCGTGTCTTAAAGCC
>Ga0307513_10001627_pt1 | contig 32153 bp, 36 predicted proteins | sample 15_EM_MG_FD_202174 | JGI IMG/M metagenome (GOLD analysis project Ga0307513, IMG submission 202174) | Populus trichocarpa ectomycorrhiza microbial communities from riparian zone in the Pacific Northwest, United States - 15_EM | ecosystem: Host-associated > Plants > Roots > Unclassified | place... | reverse complement strand
GCTTCTCTCAGTGTTTCCCCAACTAACGCGAATACGGTGGAGGAGCTTCTGGCCCTCACTCCTCGCCAAAAAAGTCATTGCAGCGGATGACAGTGAATCGGGCATATCTCCGTCGCCTGGGTTATGGACCTTTGGTCCCTGACGGGATCTGATTCATCTCGGAACAGGTTATTGACTCGGGGATAATACGCCTTTTGGTGGAGGAATCTGCGAGTGCAACTTCCAATAGAGTTGTCACGACTTCACTCTGTGGCTGGTCAAATTGGATGGGTAATTAGTCAGGACGCTCCTGATGGTGAGGTAAGTACTGATGCGTACCATTATGGTTTAGCCGCGTCCGTCGTACCCTAGGAAGAGGAAGGCACTGAGCAAGGTAAACAACCCAACTCCACCGAGGGCAGACCCAAAGGTAGCTGCTCTGCCGTTCAAGTGGGAAGAAGTGTCCCTGGTGCTATTCTCTGGTTCTATCGACTCATGACTATATGAACGGGGTAATGTGGGCGGTCGGTTACCAAAGCCACAGCTTGTGGCTCTCAGTTTGCATGGTCGAGACCGAACTAGGTGTCCCTGTCACAGTTACAGTACTGTTGCCGGTGGCGCAAATTCGGACCTTCCACCACTCCACTATGACATCGACGGAAATGGACCAGGTACCCAGGTTGGTGTCATCCTTCCTGTGCTCGGCCTACTATATTTCAAGCTCGTCTAACGCTTGCTCTCAGAGTGGCACCAAGGGACCACCAGTAGTGAGCTCGGAGACGACTAATTTGTGTTAATTGCACCAGATGCGGATTATGTGGACTTGACGTGTCACGACGCACCCCAGCACTCAATTCTGTGCCCACACGGGCCTTGTTAAGCATAGTACATTTACCCCCCTCACAGGGGTCCCACCTTCAACATTCTCGGCGTGTCAAGCCCGGCAAGAAACCCGAAGAACCCTGAGGAACTTAAGAGTGCCCCTCCCATTTGATATCTGATTATTTCCTTATTCTCTCAGTCCTACTAGGTATCATATCATGTAATTCATAACATAGATTCTTGAGTGTTCCTATTCTTAGCAATTTACCACTTCCTCAGGGTCCTCATATTACCCTGATTTTCTCAGGATGACATTCTATTCTCAGGGTCCACCTTCCCAAGAACCCTGAGAATCATAAACAAATGATATCCTCAGGAAATCATGTCACGTCGCATGTCATTTCATACCATTGTCCTATTCATTCTCATTCATTCTCATTCATTTCCATTCATCCATTCATTTGTTCCCATTCCCCGTATGTTTTCTGGTTGCGGAGTCCTATGTTCTCAGTCTCATTCCCTCCAGACTCTTGTTCTATGCTTTGGTCCTTGTCCATGTCATGTGCCCTAGCTCTGGACCATTCCATTTCTTTAGTCCATAATTGTTATGTAGTCACTTCTCTGTTCTGGATATGTACAACTTCTTGTTTTACACTCCCATGTCTTTCTGGTTGTCCTTTTCTGTTTTCTATTTAGGCCACTGTATTCTCTTCTAGCTCCCCTAGTTTGGGATCAACCAGAACATGCCCTGTTCTTCCAATCTCTTGTCCCCCCATTTCCCTTTTGCCTGGAGTTCGCTCCTTCAGCCTCACTCCTCCTTCTGGGGTGTTGTTTGAGTTGTTAGCTGTTGCAATTCACCCAACAACAAGACCTTCCTCTGTTCCCAAGATCTTCGGACTCCGGACTTTCCAATTCATCAGCTGGACTTCCAATTCCCTGAACAAGGTATCAGTATCTTACAAATCAGGGGCTCCTTCTAGGCAGTGCGGGCATTGCTGCTGGTGCCATATGTATAATATTATGATACAATAGTCATTACATTCTACTATGAGACATATTTGTGTAGAATCAATGCCATTGTATTGTGGGTATTCAGGTTTCATTACCCAGGGGGGAATAGACCTCTGCAGCAACATATAGGGGAGTGGAATGAGTATATATGCTACTGTCTGATATCTTATTTAGTATAAAATGAATTCAAATAAAGGATAGCGGGTTTTTGTTAACTTGGGGTTATACTATAAATTGATAATGTCTGATAGCCAAAAAAAAGTGCATATTTCAGTATTATGGTGTATTTTATAATACTATATAAAATGAAATACTCTTGTTTCAAGTCTCAAGTTCTGGAACCCTAATAGATAATTGTGCTCACCAAAAACACCAGGAGCTGAGAAGCCATTGATGCTTCAGTTATACTGGATCACCTGACGTGCAGGTACTCACCTGCCCCTGGAGTATGGCTCCCGGTAATTGAAGAATAATACACAAGGTTGGACTTTTTTGGATCTGGGTCCTGAGGTGGATGGTAGACATGATGGATTTAACATACACAAACTGTTATTTAGACTCGATTCGTGATGATTCATTATTTTCCGAGCAGTAATCTCCATAATATTGGCAATATATTTGGGACAGGATGGCCAGAACCAGAGTAATGTAATAACCCCACCAACACTTGGTATGATTTGAAAGTACGATATGGACAAGAGACTGTGATTATATATTCTGGAACATACTGGACAGAGATTAGGGGTTGATTGGTGCCAGTTCCCTGTGAAATAGGCCTAGTAATATTATGTGCACCAACCCTAGTGCCTTATATGTTGCTGCAGGGGTCTATTACCCCCTGGGTAATGGAATCTGAATACTCAATAAAATAGCTTGGTCCCACACAAATATGTCCCACAGTGAAACGTAATAAGCATTATATCATAATATTATACATACAGCGCCAGTAGCAATACCCGTGTTACCTGGAAGAGCCCCTGATATCCGAAGACCTCCCCATGATTCTCAGGTTTCTCGGATGCCGGGCTTGACAAGTTGAGAATGCTGAGGGTAGGACCCCCTATGAGGGGTGTCCAGTTGATATCCTTGACAAGGTCTGTGTGTGCCCAGAATTGAGTGCCTGGGGTGCACGATGACAGACATGTGCGCGCGGCCTGAGCTTCCCGTGGGGTGCCACAACGAAGTGTGGAATTGCTCGTAGTGAACGGATATCATACATACATCCCTAACGTTTCACACAGAGGAGGTCAGGCTGTTCGTTGAGTTTTGACCTTCTGGGTTGGAATGTGACCAAATGGGCGTCAAATGGTTTACGGCTTGAGATATAAAATGTAAGTAGACTTTTAAGTACGAGCATTGGTGCCACGAATGGGGGTTTGGGGTTTATTCGGTCGGCGTAGTCCTCTCTCGAAATTGGACGGGCTCCCTAACGCATTCATGTAGAAGTGACCTGGATGTGCACTAGAAACGACTCCAACCGGCTGAAATTCTCGGTGATGTGCGACGAAGGGTCGATGCGGTGACTTCCAAGAGTGTGCCAATCATGGGTTGACTTCCTCCATGCCAGGCTTGAACTCGTGAGTTGGTTATATACAGCTGCTGGATACCTCCGTGAACTCACTGTGGTTTCTGCGTAGTGAGTATACCCCTGAAAAGTCCGGGAATCGTGATCAGGACTAGTACCCGAACGAGCGATAACTATTTGCTGGTACGGTTTTCGAGTAAACGAGGGAGTCTGTGTGGTTCCTCCCAATCTATATATACCCTTCATTAGGTCAGACATCGCGATATGGCCGACTGACCTGCTTTGGGCCTTAGAAACAGTTCCGCGCGACTCGCCTCCGAGGAGCGAAACATTGGAGCGTCGGTTTAGAGATAACTGGGATTACTGAAGTCCGCAAAACTTGAATCGCGGCAGTGCAAGCGAGCGTCATTCTTGTTCTCGGAGAAGCTCAACTGGGAAATTATTAAATTATTTTCAGGTTTGCCATGACAAAAGTGTATCCATGCACCAGAGCGTGTTACGCGTTGTAGCTTGGACATCCGTTGGGATGTTCAATTATCTCCTGCCGATCAACGACAAAGATCTTCTAATTGGCTTCACAGGTAAGGGAATTGCTCGGTCAAATCCAATGGGCGGATAATGCGCCAACCTTGGGCGAAGTGGAAAGGAGTCAAGATTGTTCTCCACCTCCTGAGTAGCCACCCAACCCGCGGACAATTTCAATCACCACGAGTAATTTCATTGGTTGCGACAAATAGTGGTAGTCCGTACTTCTAATCACTGTTGCACACGTCTCCTATCGACTGGCATGCCCACTGGGTCACTCCACCGTTTGAACAATACCTTGTTATGAACTCGATCACTGTCGAGCCATAGTAGCAAAGGGTCAACTCTTGCCTTATCGTAGTGGTTGTAGAGGCCCCGTGGCCCCTGTCCAGCATCTCGTACTCGACCGCCCCCGCCCCTTCTTCGATTACCACACTCATCCGCCCCAGGACACGACGGAGTCGCTCTGAATCACCTCCTTCACTAAACAGCTCTACTCTTGCCATCGTGCCGCTCCCAGAAATGGCAATCGTCGCCGTCCTGACTCTCCTTGCAATCTCACGGGCCGTATTCGGGCGCCCGATTAATGCAGACGCACTTCACGATCTCAGGAATGGGTTGTCACCCATCGTAGTGAGTCGTATGCCCGCCATTGTCCCGTGCCACACCCGCTCACTTTTTGGCCACTGCCCATCCAGTCTACACCCCAAACCACCCAAACTGTGCATGTTCACTCGGTGGACGCACCAGTACCTCCTGAAGGTCTCGAAGAGGCCTTCAATGCCCGCGGCACTACAACGACGCCAGCCGCTCTGTTCGACGCCGTCGGCGCGTCCACGACTACTCCAGCCGCACTTCGGATCCCCAATAGCACCCTTACACTTGCCGTAGTCATCCCTCTTGTTGCCTTGCTTATTCCACTCGTCGCTTGGGCCGTCTACAAGACGATCCTTGTGCGTCGTCGCGCTGCCTCCCTCGCAGCTCCCACCCCAGTGTCCCCAACGCCGCTCATTGCGAGCATTCGTGTGGTCGCAGTAACCGAAGTACCGGTCAGGTTCGAGGAGGACGAGACGATGAGAAAGGTGCACGACTTTTGGAGTCCAATCAGCCCTGGTCCGCCGGAGCTCCATGTCGAGTACAAGAACCTAGAGGTTGCGATTGGCTCGGCAGTGAATCCCGCGACGACGCACCTCCCGCTTCTCGCGCGCGATGCGTCCGGGTTCTTCTGTGATTTGGACTATACACCTGCGACCCCTCGTGCGGGTGGCCCCGAGTACACACTCAGGAGCCCTTCTGTCGACCGGGATACCTCGCCTGCCTCTCCAGAAGTCGAACACACTGACGAAGCCGCTTACCAAGATCGTGCCTCCACAGTTGCAGTCGTGGACGAAGGGGGAATATGCTCTTCGCCATCGACGCCCAAGTCAGTGCGGACGATGTGCACGCTGACGTCGATCAGCAGCTCGTTGAGCCTACATCCATTTGAGACGCCGACGAAAGCGATCCGCCGTCAGGTCATGACGTTAGAACCGGTTCCAGTGATCAAAGTCATTGAGGCGACTCCCGAGCGATCTGAGAGAAAGCCCCAAGGGTACACACAACGATTCAACTCAAGGGCAATTACCCCGAGGCAGGCGAGGCTCCAGAATCTCATTTAACTGCCAAGGGGTGAGCAAGCAACCCCCTATGTTGTCCATACTCAGTCTTTAATCTATCGCTTCATAGACCCAAATAAATCATCATCCTCTCTCTATGACTCGATTGGCATAAGCCCTTACCTTGCTCATTTCTGACCTGCTTAATATCTCTGATCGTTTGGGCTTGGACCGTCCCGTTCACAAACTCGGTGCACCCTCATAAGCTTGTCCCCTTACTCTCATCTTGGACTCTACACACTCACCCTTCTCCAGTCGTATGACTTCTGTCTCTTCATGATCGAAACATTTTCTCCAAATTTGTCTGCCTTACTACCAGCTTCCGAGCACTAAGACCTCAAATCTTAACTTATTCCATGCACTATTACGTTTAATGGGCTACCCCACTTCGCGTATTGGGACACGCCTCACACGTGGTGACACCAGCGCCATTGGTTTTCGGGGCCGGTAGCGACAAAACAAGGTGTCCATGACATGTTGTGGACAGGCCCCAGGACACAACACCACAATAAGAAGTTGACAGGTATGGCGCCAAAATAGCCTTTCTTCTTTGAGACCGGCCCTCCACACTAAGCAGCCTAGGCAACTCGCGGTCTGTAGACGCCCATCTGAGGCGTGCACCACGCACATGCTAGGCCCGGGCAAGGCCCGGGTATTGCGAGAACCGGGAACCTAGACACATTTTTCCCAGGACCTACAGGGTAGATATCAACCACTGGAAACTATAGTCAGGGCACAAAGATGGAGAATCAAGGTGAGGTCATTTCGATGCAGGGACCTCTCTTGCTTGGTAATTGACATCATAGTGCACAATCTCAGGGGCGCTTGAATCTCGCATGGTTGTCAGCGAGGTGGCATCCGTTCCGTAGGCTTCCTGGCCCACGTTGGGCCTTACCATTCAAAATTGTGGCGTCTGGAAGTACCGAAAGAGTTGCACGCTGGCAGTTCGCAATGCGAGGCGAGGTTTCTTTCGTTGCTTGGCGCCACAGATCGGATGGACGATATGCAATGCCCACCGGGAGTCTGTATTGTGTGGGTCCCGGTTCTCACTGGTGTCATTATGGCCAACCTGCCTTATCACTCTCGTTGGGAGGCAAACCGAGGTTGACCCGCTGGTGCTTTGCCATACCAGTCTCCAACCAAGGGCTCGTCTACTTTATAAACCCCATGCGCTCGCACCTTTCTTCCCTCCAGGATCCAGCCACACCTCCAAAGTACTCTGGTACGCAAGCCACTTTTACTTTGCTCGTCCCATTCTCTTACATCTTATCACTTGCTATACTCAGCTCAAATTTGGGTTTCGCTTCGACATTACAAGATGTCCTCACCGTCCTCGTCTACCCCTCAACATCCACAGTTCTACTTGAAAGACCAATTGCAGGTGCAAAGGGAGCTAATCCAAGCCATCGACAATCAATACCTGTCTGCCCTCGAAGATCTCTTCAGAACGCCTGAATGGCTCTATCAGAATCATCCACTTGACCGCGAGACTATCAAAACACTCTGCCCAAAGAATTCCGCGACAAGGAAGTTTGATTGTGTCTTCTGTCAGGGCGTATCCTTTACGCAATCGACAAAAGCTGTCGAACATATTCAGCAACACCTTGGGCTTCGCCCTTTCGACTGCACAGCATGGTGAGCCGGATTTTAACTCCCCTTTGTACTTATCCAATGACTGTTTCTAGTCAGCAAACATTTCTACGTAGACATGAGCTTAAGAGTCATGCAAGGACCCATGCGGCTCCTGATAACGTTCCATGCCCCAATGAATGGTGAGACCCATCCGCTAGTGCTGACATGTGTGAATAGTACTGAAGAATATTTTGTATCAGCGGGGCATACTTCACGAGTGACAAGATCGGCAATATAAACCGCCACCTACGCGAGCGCTGCTCTCTCCGCAATGCCGGAGCGGATGATTAGCGCTTTCTTGCCGCTTCAGTCTTACGTAGTGTTTGATTTCCCCATTTCCTAGTACCAGCAATATTTTCAACTTATAATATGCTCTCGAAAACCATGTCATCACACCCTACGTCCTGCAGCTTTGAACCCTTGTATTTCCCACCAAGGGACACACCGTCTTATATTCCAATAGATCTACAGAATGATAATTTGGCTCTAGCCATGATTCGTGCCATCACTCGCTTCTCCGTCATATCGTTGCTACTCATATCATGAACGCCGTGAATGCTACTCCGCATAATAATGTGGATGAGTACTGTGTGTGTGATCCAGCGACAAAGGGTGGAGTAAGTAGATCTTGTTTCACTGAACAAGGTACATCGGATGGGTCGACAATTGTGCGGCAGTGATGACACAGAAGGGTCTCTGAAGCACAACGGGACATCTATAATATGAAATGAGATAATATGTACATACCGAACTCCAAAAACGAGGACCAAGGCCCTTTGTATATTCGCCTCCAGTAAAAATTCCCGTTCACACGGAATAATAAATATCGCACCGCTTTTTATTACACTAGCGGTAATCACCACGGTGGCGCAGCTCATCTCCATTCTTCCCAAGGCTCAGGAGAATCGGTTCACCCCCTATAAAAAGGGTCAGGTCCTCGTTCCAAGGTCAACCCCAACCTCATCCGTCTCTTCACTCGCCCAAAGCGTATGCCGCCTCTCATGTTGCTCGGCTTGCCACTCACCCTCGAGCAGACTCCACACAACCAACACACCATGTCCCAACCCGCCCGTCAAGACCTCGCCGACAAGGCTGGCTCGATTCTCAACCCCGACTCGACCAGTACGTCATTACCCCAGCCCCATTTTCTCCTTTAGCATCACCGTTCGTGCTCCTGCTGACGGCCATCATCCGAATGAGCAGAGACGACGGCCGAGTCCACCACGGACAGCATCAAGGGCAAAATTGATGGCGCACTGAGCGCGCTCCAACCCGAAGACTCGAAGACCACCACACAAAAAGCTGGAGATGCTATCAGTAATGGCGGGCAGGTGCGCTGCTTCCCCTTTCTCTCTCTTCCTTCACCCTTGTCGATTGGTCATTGACGTTATGTGATGTGGTATTCCAGGACCAGTCGGTCCTCGAAAAGGCTCTTAATACTGTCGGATTGTCAGGCAACAAGTAATGAGCTCATCGGACCTGTTTTGTAGTTCCGTGTGTCTGTAACAGATTGAATCCACGTGATATCGAAAGTTTATTGCGAAATACCTCTGCTGAGCCTGATATCCCCATTTCGATCAACCGAGGACACGTCTGGCTGTGCGTGTACAAGCAGGGAGTCAAAAAGGTAGATTCATTCATTCAGTCGATTTTCTTAGGGGGATAGGGCTACTCGAACGACAGAAGGAGAGACATGATGTCAGTTTGCTGCTTAAGCTCTGACTGCGAGAGAACCCAAACCAGGAAATTGAGTTGAAGGAGGGAAGATAGCTTTAGTACAGGAGGTAAAGGAAGAGATAAGTTTGCAAGCGGTCGACGGGGGCACGGTTGGGAACCGATACTGATCTGGTAACCCATCGACTAAAAGTCCAAACGAGGGCATACCCTTACTGGTAAGTCTGCACAGGAGAACATCAAAATCATCCCCCTGAAGGAGAAACGACGGCGTACCTTCTTCTGCTCCTCGTTCATGACCCTCCACCGGGCACCAGCCTCCTTGGTAAACCAGGTGGCCTTGTTGACACCACCAGGGGCCATATTAAGGTCAATCTGTCCCGTACTGCGCATCTCTGCGATAAATTTCAAGAAGCCGTTGATTGGACGACGCTTGGTGGCTAAGGGGTCACGACCGAGCTTAGAACGGGGTCTGCGCGCCTTGGTACCCGTCGTGCGGTACTTGTTGATCACCTGCACGTCCGACTGTGAGAGGCCGTGTCGCCATTTGTCGTACACAAGTTTGCGCTGCGCGGAGATGTCGCGTGCCTCGGTACGGAATGCCTACGGTTTGGAGGATATGAGACACAAATTGAGCCAATTGTAAGCGGGGGTAAAAGAGAGGATGATAATCGGAAGAGTGGGGACGAAATCGAAAAGTGCTTCCAACGCATTGCGACGAAACTACCGATGAGACGGAACGGTCGGACGTACCTCCTTCTCAGTCTCACTGAGGGCTCCCCACATCCCCCGGACGATCAGGAATGCTTCCTTGATATTGGCGGGCTTGGGGCTGAGAGTAGGGTACATGCGCTGGTAGAAAACGCCGAATGCGGGCATTTGACGCGGAGGAGGACGAAGGCGTGCTGTTTCCCGCCTCGAGAATTAGCTACAGGTAGGATAGAATGCATGGGACGGGGGACTGACGCGTGTTGCGGGGTGTTTCAACCTTCTGGACGACCTTTTTGGGCACCTTCTTCTTGGGCTTTGCGACAACCACCCTTTTCTTCACGGGCTTTTTCTTAGGGGCCGGTTTCTTAGCCTTAACCTTGGGTTTGCTAGCGGTGGTAGCCGTCTTCTTCGTTTTTGTGGTTAATGTCTTTGTAGGTTTTTTCTTCCCGGCGGTAGTCGTAGCTTTCTTAGTGGTCTTCCTTTTGACCGTTGGGAACGCAACGGGTGTACTGAGGGAGAAGAAGCGGGGGCGGGGGGCGACGACGAGCGCAGGAAGCGTTGCGGATGCTGACGACAAAGTTGGCAGTCGTCCGACCAGGTTTGTGAGCGTGTTGAGGGCCGGACGACGTGCCAGAGCTTGACGTACGAACAGGGAGAACATGACTGAGGGCGGCACTGCGCTTGGCCAGAAGAAAACGAAGCCAAGGTGCGATTTCGACGATGGGGCAAATAACGGAACAAATACGAGTCACTATTTCGTTAAGTTCCACTTGAGCAAATTTAACCTGGGTCCTAGATGTCGCTCGCTCGAGCTCTCTCACCCGCTATTCGCGAAATTCGCTTGCTCTGTTGTCAAACCGGCGCAGCCTCGGCGGGGACCAGGTCAGTCGTCCTGCGTGTATGACGTCCACGGCCCAGCCGCTAATGGAACCCACCGCGATACAGGCAGTTCATCCTCTCGGCATATCCAGTCCTTAAGAAGCACAATCCTGATCTCCCTGTGATGATTCGCGAGGCACATGGCACACCAGCGCGGGCGTTTGCTCGATTCGGTTCGTATTTCTCAACTCAAACTTCTGCATTATGGCTAAGGATATAGTGCAGAGCGAGGGGTAGAAAAGCATGTCGAGCTCGATGGCCTGAGTGCAACCGACGTCGAGGCGCGGGTAACCCAACTTTTGACGGGGTCGCAGGCGTAGACGTCGGACTACGAGTCGAGGCTGTATGTATTCCGTTCGAGCTATTACACACATTGGAAACATGACTGGAGAGGAAACTAAGGAGCAGACGTGCCTCTGCCTCGAGATCTTCGCGCATTGACTCTTCTTCATCCGTTTTGATGAGCAGGTGCGTCGCGTCCAGGTCCTCGATCACAAACTGTCGATTTTCGGGCCGCTTGCTGTTCATTTGCAGCAAAATTTGCTTGACCGCCGCGTCGCTGCAGGATAGTAAACCACTGCTTGGCTTTTGGCAGCTGCGCGCTCACCATGTAATCAGAGCACCTGCGAAGATGTGTGAACCAGCATCATCACAGTCAAACGTGTGTTTGGATTTCGTACCTCGTACTGCCCTCATTTCTGTTCGTTAATAGTGTGTCCGAATCCAACCAACGTCTTGGAACCTGTCTAATTTGTATCGATCTGGCGTACTTTCCACGTCTCCTCCTACGTTCTGTACCTATATTGCATCGTTCTCTCCCACGCCAACCAACCTACATAACATCCTTCCCCACACTCGGCACTCTCCCAATCCCTTCCCGTTCTCCCTCCAGCCCCAAGGGCCCGCCGTCTACTGCGTTATTGACTGCTAGACTTGTCTCCATATTACCCCAACCCATAAGGAGAACAGTTAGCACAAAGTCTACACCTCTTCCGTTGGGTGAGCCACCAATCTCAGCTGGTACCAAATGCGGAGCTCAAACCCAGACAACCAGCCACTATGTCAAATACTGTAGAGGCCTCTAAACAACTTGCTGCGTATACCGCCGTCGATCGCCACGTCCTTCCTCAGCACAAGGTGGATTCTATTCTCTCCCAATTGCCTCGACCTTGAATCCCTCGACGTCCTACGCATCCCACCTCTGATAGTCACCATACTGATGTCGGCCCATCTGCCAGATAATAGGCATCGGATCGGGTCAGTCGCAGTCTCGACCTCAGGCGGGAGCCCATCACCGTGAGGAGACTGACGTGCATACGTAGGGTCGACGGTGCCCTACGTCGTGGACCGGATTGTAGCACAGGGTGTAGAGGTGAACAAGGGGAGGGTGTTCATCCCCACTGGTGCGTCTGCGTCTTGACTCGGATCCCCATCACTCATCCCCTCTGCCATCACTGTTACCTCACACCACCCGATACTCTAGAAAGAGTGAACTAATGATCGCATAACTGCCTCCGCAGGGTTCCAATCTAAACAACTCATCCTCGCCGCCAACCTTACCCTGGGGGATATTGACCAGTACCCCGTAATTGATGTCACTATTGATGGCGCAGATGAGGTCGACACCGCGCTCAATTGTATCAAAGGCGGTGGCGCGTGCCATTTGAGGGAGAAGGTCCTGGCAGAGGCGGCAGAAACGTGCGTTCCTCCTGCTTCTTTTATTTTACTGCGCTCTTCCGTTCTTGTGTAGAGAGTATTGATGCATTTTGAGTAGGTTTGTGGTCGTTGCAGATTATAGGAAGAACTCGCAAGTGCTGGGGATGTCGGTAAGTATCTTTTATTGTCCTTTCTCGTGTCCATCAAGCTTCTAATCCATACATTTCGTTCCCAGTACGTACCCGGTGTCCCAATCGAAGTCTCCCCGGCAGCATACGCCCCCCTCCTTGCACGTGTACGGGCGATGGGTTCGCCTGACGCCGCCCTGAGAATGGCCAAGGCGAAAGCTGGTCCAGTAGTCACGGATAATGGCAACTTCGTTATTGATGCGCAGTTTGATCCTGCAGTATTGGCCGATCCGAAGCAGGTGAGTGGTAGAAGGTGTTCCTATCAGAGTAGTTTCTGAAAGTGTGTGCAGTTGCTAGTCAAGCTCAAGATGCTCACTGGGGTTGTTGAGGTGGGACTGTTTTGCGGCATGGCCAAAGCTGCGTATTTCGGCAACCAGGTAGATCCATCCAATCTCTTGAGTTCCTCTTTTAACGCTTACAAATTACCTTCGGTATTACTAGGACGGGACTGTGACTGTACGATGGGCGGATGGGAAAATCGAGCAGCTTGTTGGGGACCGTTAGCAGCAGAGGCTGAGACAATCGCAACAAGAAGAAGCCATGGAGTGTGCAGAGTGACAACTCTGTCACGTCGGCCTCCTCCGTGCTGCCCTGAGCAGAGTACGGCATATAGTGTACATGTTGATCTACAGAATGAAGTCGGAAAGGAAAAGGATACATTCGGCGTTCGGTGAACCTTACTTGGTGCTTACGACTTGGCCGCTCGTGGGGCTTGGGTGTGACGAGTGGGTTTGTCTGAATTAATCGGCCAATCTCGGCTGCGCTGAGCTTGCGTCCGACAGCTTCTCCCAGTCCGATTGGGTAGCGATTGGGTGGGTGGTGGGTGGATGTGGGTGGATACGAGTGGATACGAGTGGATATGGGTAGATGGTGGTGAAAAGTGAATGAAAAGGGCAAGCGAGGCCGGGCTCGGTGCTGGCTTGTGCACCTGTTCAGACGGTACACTACCATATATAACTAAACCCATCTCTCGTCCCTCTTCTCCTCCTCAACAATCTATATCTCCTGATGTCGTTGACGATATACCCCGCAACCCTCGAGGACGCGCCCGCGCTCTCGCGCATATGCCTGCTGTCGTCCAATGCAGGCCAGTCCGCGGAGGACCTACACACCATCAAGGAACTCCCGGGGACGGTGTTCGCCGCGCCGTACGTGAGCCTAGACAGCGGCTGGGGGTTCGTCCTCGTCGATTCGGGCGCACCGCAGGGAAGAGATCTGGGTCAAGTAGTCGGGTACGTCATTGGCTCGTCGTCGGTGCGGGAGTTTGAGGCGGAGGCGGACGAAAAGTGGTGGCCGCGGATGAGGGGGCTCTACCCCGTCTCGACCGTCACCAGTGATACCCCCTCAAGCTCACCTGTGGGGACGGAAAACGCGCCGTCGATGCAGTACACCCCCTCAGATATCTACTACTTCAACCTTCTCGCGCACCCCAATACCGCTAGCCAGGACGTCATCGATGCTGCTGGCCAGGCATGTATGCACATAAATATCCTTCCCGAGTACCAGCGCCAAGGCTGGGGACGGCAGATGGTGGAGACTGCTGCGCGGAAGGTTCGGCAGGATCTGGGGAATGTCAAGGGAAGCAGGATATGGGTCGGAGTCGATCCGAAGAATGAGGAAGGGAGAAAGTGAGTCTAGACTTAGTCTGATTTTCTGCGGAGCGAGACTCATGAAATGGTTTGCATTTGTAGGTTTTATCTAAAGCTCGGGTACGAGCTTGTGCCGAGCCAGGAAGGTGAATACTACGCGTTGGATATTGACAAGTTCCTGGGAGAATGATGTGTAAATTGAGTATGTGAGGATTAGGTTATAAGAGAGGGTTCAGGACGACGAAAATAACGTCAGGCTCAGAATGGATGATCTATGGGGTAGAATGGTTGTTGTGAACAGTGTCTCCTTGTACCAAACTGTCACTTCTTGTACCTTTTCCTCCTGCGTTCCTTTCACACCTCGTCCGGTCCGTGATCATGCAAATCATACTGCTTGACCCCCTTGATTGACGCCAATGCCTCGATGGCAAAGGGAACAAGCACCCGCAACGCAGCGTTCAGTGTGCTTACACATACTACTCACGAAAGTCTTGGAGAAATGTCACAATATTGCTCATAGAGTCGTCTTTATGCGAACACGTGATTGAATGATCAATGAAATCAATGCTATAGAGTCCACACAATCCGCTTCGTTAACCTAGCCCCCGATTTCGAACAACAGATGAAATCGTGGACTGTTCGGCCAACTATAACAACAGAATAAGTGACATATTACCGGCGGCCAGCGACGGAAGTACCCCTTCAAATAAATAGCTCTAACTTTTGCTTCCACCTTGATCGCCTTGATAGATCTACCACACCAGGTCTTAGAGGGAGACGACTAAACCAAGCACGCGCATTTCTCCTTGTGCCCCTTGAAGTCCTGTCGGTAAAGCGACTTATGACTGGAGCGTGGGGAGGGTCGATGCCGGCCCTCGCTGCTGGGACACATGCAGGGACACACCAAGGTCCGCATCTGACCAGTATCCGAGGCTTAATGCTCTCTTTTCATAACAATCTTATACCACCAGTGGCTACCCAGACGACGTATTGCTTTGCCTCTAGGTCCTAGCTGATCTTGCAATCGTGATTGTTGTACGTGTTCTTTAATGTCGTCGATTGAGGATAATATGGACGAAAGTATTCCTTTGGAAAACCGCGATCAGACCATCTCGTAAAAAGTACGGATCGGAAACAGCGAGGAGCAATGAAAGCATCCGATCCGTTGCTGGCTCAGATATCACGATGGCACTCTACGGGTACCGGGGTATGGGAAGGCTAAGAGATCATCTATCTTGAGTACAGAAGATATAGGGAAAACAACCTGAACAATAAAACGTGCCAAGGTGAACGCAAGTTTCCACAAAACACCTGCCCAGTTTACTTGCGTTTTAATCTCCTACCGATACCAGCACTTGGAACAGTCGACTCGGCAGTGCCGTTTGCCTCCTTTTGCGCGAGTAGCCTGGCCTGAATCCGCTCAAACTCGGCATCATCCAACTCGGGCGTCTTCTTTCTTTTGCTTCTGGGCGGTGTTTCCACATCCTCTTCACCTTCCTCGGCTCGGGTGCGTTTCTTCCCTTTACCTTTCGCAGCACCCTTCTTTTTCTTCCGTTCGTCCCCCATATCCATCACCTCGCCGTCCTCCATAGCACCGTACTTGGCTGCTAGGTTGTCCAAAAAGCTCCCGCGAGTGGTTTGTCTTTTCTGGATGAGTGCCTTCAAAGCACCATCGTCCTCCTTGGCCTTTGTTGACGTCTTGCCCTTCCGTTTGCCTTTCTGTCCTGAACCATAAAACTCGTCCCATACTCCAAGGTCCTTTGCGGCCTCTTCCGCCTGGGCGGCTTCGGCCTCACCTCGCTTCTTGCGTGCTCTCTTGGCCTTTTCATCTTTGACTTGCTTTTCCCAGATAGGCGTAGAGGATATCACTTTGGCTTTAATGAGGGATTGGACAATAGAGATAATGCGGGACTCGTCTTCGTAGGTAGAAAAGGGGATATGTGCCATGATGTGTTGAATGTCGCCTTGACTGTCTTCGTATGCATCTTTTATGTCATCTTTCTCTTCTTGAGAGCCTGTATGATCGATAGATTAGTCGGTTAGAATTGCAGACTTGAGCCGGGCTCTACGCACCAACATATTCCGCTTTGAGCTCATCGAGTCTCGCCTTCGAGACTTCCTCGAACATGCCCTCAAAGTAGGCTTCCCATCCACCTTCATCATCACCGGGGCCAAACCCAGGGCCTCCTTCATCTGTTCGGCCAGTCTCGTCATAGCGTTTTCGCCTCTTCTCATCACCAAGGACAACATACGCGTAGCCAACTTGCTGGAACTTGAGGCTGCTTTCCTTTTTCTTGTCCTCGGAGCTGGCTGCATGTTTATCGGGGTGGTGGATCAGTGCGAGGCGGCGGTAGGATTTCTTGATGTCGTCTGGCGCAGCGGTGGGCGTAAGGTCGAGAACTGCGTAGAGATCGACGTGATCTGTGTCTGGGAAGAACTGGAACACCGGGTCTTCATCCATGGTACAAACAACGAGACGTGGATGGGACCAAGTGGTGGTCGGAGTTTGAAAGCGCGTCTTTACCTTTCTCAGAGTCAGCCGCAGACGGGCCTGATGCGGTATCTCAACACTCTGGATATCATATGAAACTCAAACCATCGTTATGGTTACTACTATTTATCATCCAGTGACAGACCTTTTCTGATTGACTCCGCTCCTTGCTTACAGTTCTGACCAGAAATTCATACATGAGCAGGCCGGATCCTAGCACAGTTCATTTTTTGTTTAGTGGTGCCGCCACGGTCAGAAGAGTGAGTGCGCGGGTGCCATCGAAAATCCCGCCCTCTGATATCCCTTAATATCCCATAGAATCCCCTGAACTCGATTGGTATGAAATGAGTGTTGCCCATGGTGGTCTATCATCAACGTATACCCGACAAACACGATGTGCTTTGCTCAAATCTGCATCGATTTCAGCCTCAACGAAATTATAACGCAATTCGCACCAGTCAAGATCTGATAAGCATAATACTAAAGAGATTTTAAGAAGTGTCGAACATCCAGCATTCCCGCTACATCGTTCCACACCTCTCAGTCTAGTTTTGGTTCTGATATGTCCTGTTCGGTCTTAAATAACTCGAAGAAAACATCATCTACTCCGACGGAACAACTCAGAGGAGCAGCCAATCAAGTCGCTAGTTGTTAGAGGACTCGTGTCGTCGCGCCCATGTGGAATAGGAATCGCCGTAAGACCGGTAGATGGGAGTAAACAAGCTGCCTGATAATACACTCCACCAGTTCACCTGCATACGTATTCGCCCGAAATGCTGAATCAAAATCGTGATGGGCCGTCAGATCTACGTTGTGACTCCAAGGGAAGAAACAATATTTGAGCCAAAAGCGCGCACCGGGGGCGTCTGCTGACACGGGGAGAGAGTTAGAGAACATTCTGGAGCCTCGTTTCCCGGTGCCGGGACTGTTGATATGTAGACTGTGAATTAGTGAGTAATTTGTGGCATTGATACGAACCTTTTATGCCATCTTATTGACCCGTACTGCGTACTGCGATTTCAGCGTCTTGCACCACTGGGCACCCTGGTCGGTCTAGGAGTACACCCTCCCTTTGCGCCTTTCTTTTGGCCCAACCCATCGTCAAATTGCGGTATACAACGCATCTTAATAGTGAGGATGAGAAAATGATCCTGGAATCTACGTCTGGATTTACCGTCAAATACAAGTACCTATGGTCCTGTCAAGGGACGTTATCGGTCTGAAAGACGTCCGGACCTAACAAAGCTCAAGTGTTGAATAAGGAGATGAAGAGTAACAATGTTTTCTTGCTTCCCAGGTGAATACCTTAATGGACACTCCATCGGTATCCATATCTTTCATATTTCAAAACTATCTCGTGTTTATAGCTTAAGAACATGGTTATATACTACAAGGAGCTGACTAATACCAGAGGAGGAGTCATAAAAGTACAGGGCGATATTCACATGCGCAGTAAACACATTTGTACACGTGAGGGCACGGGCAACGATCAAATTCATTTAGAGCAGCGATATGGCGCCCCGGGGTATTGAGTACAACCTGGCCTGCCTTTCCGCCAAAACCTCTTCATCGTCGCCTGGTTTGAATGTTACCTCTAAGTTGATAAACATTGGCAGCCAGGAACATTATACAACGACTTGGAGGTTGAGAGCAAGGATTCTATCCTTTGTCGTGTCGTCCACGACAGCCGCAGTTATGCCTGGTCAGCATCCATTCAATTGCCATGCTTTGCTAAGAACAAGCCTTAAGTTTCATAAGCGCTGCGGTAGGAAACGATCTGAGATTCTGTAAGTCAGATACATTATGAGACATCACCAACAGTCCATCTGGCTTGGGTGTTGGTCGTGAGGAGGATTGGGTAACAGCCGTCATCATGGGAGCCTGACCAGTTACTGTCGGAACCACCCCACATGACAACAAATAAGATTTTCGAAAGCACATGAAGCAAAATGCCAATACGTGCGGATTTAAAAAATCCTACAATACGGATGACATTAGAGGAAACGCACGAGTTCACACCCTCACTACAGCCGGTTACTTCTTGAGCACACCGATGGTGCGTATCGAGGAATGACTTCAGGGTCATGGAGCATTAAGAACTCCTCGATCACATCGCGACCGGCGTACAACAGAATGGTCGTTTCGCCTCCGGGGTGATCAGAAAGGAAGGTGGTCATATCGAGAACTTTGCCTTCGACTTGTGAGATGAATATTAGTTCATATGCTCTATTACAAATAAGGGCTACACGTGTGAAGAGAAGAGGATGAGAAAGGAGCTCGACTTACAATAATCCAGCTGTCCCCATTGGTGTTGTGTTTGGCGACCTCTTCAGGAGTAGACTCCTTCAGCCCGTCCAATTTGTCTCCTCTACCTTGGCTGGCGGCCGGGCGGCCTTGGTGCCTTTGGGGTTGTGACCACCAGCAGAACCAGCTCCGGATACAAGGACGCACTGGCAGGGGCAACGGGTCCTGCCGAGATCGGTGGTAGTGCTAATGATGACAAGTTGTCGTCCCACGAGAATTCGAGCTAATGGGCCGATGGCGATGGTGGTTTGGATGTGATCGATCAGTGACAGAAACAGCAAATACAGCCCCATATTTAATAACTTTGTCAACAACCCCTCCGTCGGTTCATCCATCATTGGTGAGTATTCCTCTAACGATCCTTCGAGTTCTTTGAGCGACGAGCGTAGACACTCTGCCTATGCGAGTGCCGTTAGCTGGTTGGGATGGCCGTGATGGAGGGCAAACTTATGAACCAAACATCGCGTCTTGGAAGCAACCATTTTCGGAAATTCAGAAGAAGGGACTCTGATTCTCGCTTTTTGTATCTGTACCTGTATAGCAGCCGAGAAGCCCTCAGCAAGTTTCTCATGTGCAGCCATTAGCAGGGCCCGTGTGTGAACCGCAAGCTGCATCCCTTGTACCTTTGTTTTTTGGGTAATCCAATTTTACATGCTAAGAACTAGTCTATGTTACACGATATCCCTTGCACCTAAGATAGTCAGCAGTCTTGTCAGTTTCGATGGCGAGTCCCCGCCTGCTTTAGCCTTCTCTGTGGCCCAGAATATAGCCTGTGTCGCAAGAGTAGTACTGCCAACGGTGTTCAGCGCTTCATGCCAAAAGCCGAGTATTCCCCGTTGAAGGCTAAGGTGAATCCCAACTCCTTCAAAGTTAGGCCATTCTTGACGGCCATCCGCTCCGACATTGTCATGGAAGCCCCTCTAACTCCGTCTCTGCAGGGTCTGGAATGCCAATGTCACCCTTCTACCCAACGTATTCTTCTATCTGTTCCCTTCTAATGTCACATCTATCGTTGCCATCTCGTTGAGCGCACCAGATCAGGCACAAGGGATTAAGCATCCGTCTTTTGCCGAAGTCGTTGCCAACCCCCAACCAAATCTAACTTGCCTCTCAGCGCGACTCACATGCAGGTATGGTAATTTTCGTCAACCGGGTATAACCATTGGTTATGAACCACCGCACTGGGTATCACAAGGGGCGATCGGCCACATGCGTCTTAAGTAACTCCAAAATTAAGTCGAAGTATCTTTACTCAGTGTTAGTTCAGTATCGCGACATATCTCGCCTGAACGTGGTGCGCATCATCAATATTGGCCCCGATTTTAGAACAACCAACGCCGTGACCTTCCAGCTTCTACGTCATCTTCATTTTCACCTATCATATTACGAAGAGATCGGTATTTAGGGTCGCTAACCAAATGCAAACGAATGAGATCAGCGCTGGGCGACATTTGTAATTCCGCACAATTCACAGTGGTTAGTACTCCCTTCAGTGTAGTGTTATTTACCCCCATCCTCTCCCTCCAGTCGTTTTCTACGCGTTTTCCAGCTCGGCAATCTTCGCTGCACATTTCGGTATCCGCTGGCCGGGTTGGAGCTGTGTCCTCCAGTGCACCGGATCTCGTCTTACTTGCTCTGATGCTCTGCGTCATCCCTGCGACTCGCTATCTCAATGGACGGCATAGACACTGTCGCTCCAGCGACTTGCCTTGCCGTGTCGCTCTAGCGACCCCCGCACCCTACGTCGTTCTGAGCACACACCTGCGGTGTCCAACTCCCTCTTCCATTCGATTCTTCCTGGTATTAAGCTCAAGACATCCACAATCGCAAGAAATTACTTATCAATTCCAATATCTATGCATTTCTTCCATTTGCGGCTCTCATCTGCCGCTCAGCGCCGATCTGGAAGCTAAATGTATTCACGACCTGTATACTATGAATATAGTCCGATCAGTATTCCAATAAATGATCACGCGCGTGGTGGTACACACACCTAGCATCACCGCTCAACGTCCAGGATCCAGGAAGCACTCGAATTGGAAGCAGCAGCACGGAGGAAGCAACGAGGAGGAGGTCATTATGAATCCAGTTACCCCTCGTTCTACACCAGACGATGTGGATAATTCCATGAGGATTGGGCGGCTGGTGACGGTGACGCACCACTCAAACCATTGGGAAGTATACTTTATGCGATCGCAAGACTGCTCTCATGTATGTTCATTTGTATCCTTTATCTTTAGGGTGGACAACAGTTGTTATCGAGAACCGACGCCTGGTCTCATGGACGAGCCTTATCGCGAGCATATTTACGTTAATGAGGCGACCCAATGGAGCCTGGGGCACAAGCCCTAGTCATGACTGGTGCGAGAAGCTCAGCGACGCATGGGTGGTTAAAGGAACAACCAGCAGAATACCCGTACGCCAGGATCGAATATAACCAGGGTTCCTTGGGCAGATCCGTGACATGATCCAGAAGGTCAATTGCGTACCGTGGTCAAACGGCGCGGTCAGCCCTGGACGAAAACCCGCGGATGTATCCGGAAACTCAAAGCAGCGTGGTGCATTCAAGGGGAGGTAAGTACCATGAGGACTGTGGTGGTGGAGATACCACGATCCGGCTTTGCGGAGGTCTCCATCGGTGGCACCGCAACAAGAAAAGAAATCAAGGACCGAAGAGGCCATACAAGATACTCAATCCACTTCTTGCTCTCCAGCACGCAGCTCACTCGCGCCGCCTCGTCGAAACCGTCCTTTGCCGCTACTATGAAGTTCGCCTTCGCTACCCTCTCTTTCTTCATCTCCGCAGCCTTGGCTGCCCCCCAGCCCGCGGAGTTCAACAAACTCAGGCGCGCAGCGACGTCCCGGGTCAACGCTGACTCGTACATCGTCAAGCTCAAGGACGGTGCCTCCAAGGAGGCCTCCATTCAGTCGTTGGATGATCTCATCTTCACTTTTGAAGACACTGAGTCATTTAAGGAGATCACCTATAGTGACTGGACCGTCATCAATGGCTACGCTGCGAGACTTGGTGGTGCTGCCCTTCGCGCTGTGCTTGCCGATCCCAATGTCGAGTACGTTGAAGAAGACGGTATCGTACAACTTAACTACAAGTCAGTAATCCGGCCAATATAGCCACCATCTGTATATTGATTTGTCTTGCATTAGCGTCGAAGAACGTAACGCCGAGCCGAAAGCTGCTGAGCCTGAATGGGTCCCTGAGCTATATAGGCGTTCCGACGGTACTGGCACGAACTTCTACGGTCTGTGACCTCTGCATCTTCCACCAACACGCGTCTGACTCTTTATCAGGTGTCGATACCGGAATCTTCGTCAATCACGAGGCCTTCACTGGACGTGCGAAATGGCTTGCCACCTTCGTCGATTCTCCTGACGCTGACGGAAATGGCCATGGTACCCACACCGCTGGTACCGCTGCTGGAGTGTAAGCCGAATACCGCGTCATCCCCAACAGGAATGTCTGACAACTTTCCTAGTAAATTTGGACCAGCCACAGGCGCCTCGATCTTTGCAGTTAAAGTGGTCTCTGACAATGGAAGTAGCACCTATAGTACCATTATCAGCGGAATCAACGTCGCCGTGAACCACGCTGTGTCCTCTGGCAAGCCCTCTGTTATCAACCTCTCCCTTGGTGCTCCCGCCAGAAATGCCCTCGATGACGCTGTCACTAGCGGTATCAGCCAGGGTGTTCACTTCACCATCGGTTGGTTTGCATCTCGCTGTCAGTGAAACTATGGACCTGATTCTTTTCCCAGGTGCCGGTAACTCAAACGAGGACGCTGCGAACACCTCCCCCGCTCGTGCTGCCGGTGCCAACACCGTCGGTCAGGAGGCTTTCTATCGTCTTCATCTTATAAAAAAGCTGATTTAAACACCCCAGGAGCAATTGAATCTAATCATGTCAAGACACCCTGGTCCAACTTTGGTGGGTCCCTCAAAGGTGCGCTTCATCTCATCGCACCACACCGACGTCCATCCTGATACCCTCTTCAGTCTGGTTCTACGGTGTCGGCATCACCTCTGCCTGGATCGGGTCCACCACGGCCTCCAACACAATTACCGGTACCTCGATGGCCGCTCCGTATGTCCCCCCCGTCGTAGATCTGATCTCTGCTCACCCCGGGTTCCCCAGTGGTGTCGCTGGCATCCTCCTCACCCACCTTGGTGACAACGGCCAGACCAGTCGTACGTATTCTTCTCTCGCTGTTGAGCGACTTTTCGCTGATCAGACACGTGCAACAGCCGCTGACCTCACGTCCGATCTCGTCAAAGCTGCTATTAGCGACGTTATTGGCGCACCCAGTGGTACGACCAACAAGCGTGCCGTTCCTTTCTAAAGAACCGGAACATGGACGACGACATCATCCCTCAATGCGCTTGTGACCTTGGATGGAGCAGAGGTGGATTGTCGTTAAGACGTATACCCATCGTGTTATGAATTGAAGTTGTCGTTATTGACTACGTTTATGGGGTCTTTTCATCACTGCTACCACGCAAAGAGGAAATACTGCTGTCACTCTTCTATTCCTTGTGTGCATAAGATCATACTAACGTCTCGTGGCGGGTTTTCAATACGCTTGTTGACAAGTTACTCAGGGTCGGCTATTCGCCAAGCGACCATCATGGGCCAAGCGTGATGAGGCGCCTACACCCGAGCTGGAGCCAAGAAGTCGCCTTATCGGCAGACGATTGAGTGTATTGGAGCAGGTAGGTGGCAGCGGTATCACCAGCAACACGACCAAAGACGACGCACCCCCTATTGGCAGAAGGGTGTCAGTATATCTCTGAGTAGAGGGAGGCGGAGCAAACACTCACAGTAATGATGAATCACCAAGGCGGCTTGCGCCATAAACACCACTACTCACTTCACCACAGGCGAATTGGCTGGCCGGAAGTGGAGATGCCGCGGGCCTCGGGCCTCGGGGTCGAGTTGCGAGCCACCCATAGTGCAGTGGACCACAGGGGTCATGAGCGTGACGTGGAAGATGTCGTCTATTCTCCACTCGCCGCCATGGAAGAGCTAGAGGGGCAAAGTCAGCCAAGTCTGGAGTGAAGAGCGAAGAACGAGACATACCTCCACCCCAAAAGGGTAGTTCTTCGCCCGGGCACACTCGTTATACTTGTCAAATGTTGCTTTGAGAACAGAGAGATCGTGCTTCATCTCCTTGGCAAGAGCTTCGCCAGAATCAAATCGCTTCATAAGACTACGACCAACGTAGTTCTTACAGTGCTACTCAATTTCCCTGGAGGCTTGGCCGTTGAGGGTGAGTCGGGGGGGGTACTTGCCGGTCTTGCAGCTGTTGGAGCGAGGATCAACCAAAGGTGGGGACAAGGTACATGTTGTACTTACCATCCTGTTACATAATTGCGAGTTCCAAGTTCATTTGCGGACCGTTGACCTTCGTTATCAAGCAGGCTGCCACCGACCACGGAGGGTCTCGGCAGCGAGGAACTTGACCTTGGCCTGCGAGAAGATGCGCGTGAGACAGACACCAATAACGAGGTGAAAGTCACTACATATGTCTGGTTCTTTAGGGTCGATGGGACCCGTCGGGTGCACCTGCACCTTTTCCATATCGATTGCCTCAACACCAGCCTCGATAGCCATCTTGTGACCATCACCTGTCGAGTGCTCGCAGTTGGTCGTAGGTAGCTCCCACAGCTCAGGGCGATACTCCTTCAAGAACGAGCTCTCGGTAAAGTCACATATCCACCAGTAGCAAGGATGATAGGGCCACACGCCTCGTGCTCCTTGCCCTCGTATGTGTACTTGACACCGATGACAGCGTCGCCGTCCTTGATGATGAGCTTGGTGATATGGGTCCCTCTTGCGGACCTGAACACGCTCGACATTGTGATGGCAAGGTTGTCGACGCGCTCTAGCTGGGCGTAGGTAATGGCCATACCAGGGAACTGAGCGTCACCGCGGTGTGTGTGCTCTTGCGAGTGACCGCGGGAGACGGGAGACGAGGGTACAGGTCAAATTTATACATTTGACTTTTGGAACTTATCTTGTCTAGAATGTTCCGGTCCCGGTTGGTGGCACCTGCAACTCGTCGACTTTTTGCTCGGAAGGATGTCCATGTTTGTCGGAGATCAGCTACAGCGGCGACATCAAGCATTCGAGGGAACGCAGCTCAAGCTCAGGCTGTCGCCGTTGGGAAGCAACGCGAGCAGCGTATTCTGCATATCGTAGAGCAAAAAGTCGCCTACAGACACAAACTAGAACGAGAGGCACGTGTCCTTGCTCTCCGCCGAAGGAAATCCCTAATCTTTGTGTTTAGCATAGTCTGCCGACCAAGGACTCCAGGCCGGACTAAGTCATCATGAACAAATTAAACGCGGGAAGACTCTTAAGCAACTGCAACCTCTAGTCGAGGCTTGGACTGAGTGGATAAGAGCGCGAAAAGTAAGACTTCCTCGGCACCGCCCTGAACCATTCACCTGATATAGAACACAGGCCCTAGAAGAAGCCTCCACACTCCTGAATGATCCTGACCCATCTATGCGCACTTTGGCGTCTGATGAGTACGAACAACTCTCTGCGACGATGGCCACTCTCCTGAACTCGACATTTCCGAAACTCCTCATCCCTCCTTCGCCAACTTCTAATGTCTCTGTCATGCTTGAGCTCAAAGCCGGTGCGGGAGGCGATGAAGCGGCGCTCTTCGCTGGGGATCTCTTGCGGATGTACCAGCGATATGCGCAGGTGTGGGGCGACGAAGCATCGTCCCGTACACGTGGTGATTCTGAAGGTGGTGGGTGTGGACCTAGAGGATGGACCGCCAATATTATGTCACAAAATGAACTTACCATCGGCAGGGGCGTGAAGGAGGCTATAATCGAGATTAAGGGGGCAGGTTCATATGACACATTAAGATGGGAGACGGGTGTTCACCGGGTACAGCGTGTTCCGGCTACCGAAAGCGGCGGGAGGCTACATACGAGTGCAGTGGCAGTAGCAGTGAGTGTTTGTAATATTTACAGAACGGCTTTTAGTTCTCACACTATGAAAGGTCTTTCCAATGCTTGAAGATAATCAAGGAGAAATGGACGAATCGACGTTCCAAATCGATGAGAAGGAAGTCAAAGTTGAAGTGATGCGCTCTCGCGGTGCAGGAGGGCAGGTAATCATGATGATGACGTTAGTGATGATATGTACTCAATCTTACCCAGCATGTCAACAAAACCGAATCGGCGGTGCGACTGACGCACACCCCAACTGGTATCACAGTATCGATGCAGGACTCTCGATCACAGCACCAGAACAAGGCATCAGCTTGGAAAATCCTTCGTGCCAGGCTTTATGATCGGAAACTTAACGAGGAAGCAATCAAGAGACGAGCCATGCGGAAGAGCTTGATCAAAGGAACAGATCGCAGTGACAAAATACGGACTTATAACTACGTACAGGTGTGCACCCTTGCGACTCTTTGTAGTTGGTCCTGACATTGCCGCGATAGGACCGAGTGACGGACCACCGGATCGGTTTCACGACAATGAACTTGCAAAATGTGATGGACGGTGAGGGACTTGAGTCCATAATAAGCGCACTTCGAAAGCAACACGAGGTCGAGACGATGCAAGAGTTGCTAGAGGACGGAGACGACGAAGTGTAGTGGTGTTATCTAGCAACGATTTCTTACAGATGTTCTCATAGGTCCTGTTTAATATCAGTAGACAGCCAGGCTCATTGCGCTTGGAGTTTTCTATGACCGGAACGGCCCCGCCATCGTGGTTTCGTATTTACGTAATCACTGGTAGTCTCACGCCTAATAGGTTGCACCTCTATTCTCCCTCGGTGCAGCTTACAAAGTTCTTGAACTAGTCCACTTTCTCAGGTCTATTGGGCCATCACGCCTCCGGTTCGCACTTCAACTAGCTGGTTGTAGTATCCCATCCCGGAAAAAACCTCTAAGCCCGTAAATCTACTCGTGGGATTAGAAGCACTATTCACGCGTTTGCTGACCACAAGTCGAGCCAAGAATTGAGCCATGGAAGAAGCCCGACCTTCCTCCATTTTCGACTTATTAATCGCCCTTAGCTATGAATGGCTCTTGTCGGCTGTCACGTCTCCGATATTCATGAATCGGTTGATTTCCGGCCATTTCTATGGCTAAGCAAGGGACACTCATCCGCAAATCCACCAGAACGCCCGTATCTGATGCATCCACCGCAACTGGCATAACCGTACGCTACGTGTTAATAAGTAGATGCCACCCGTCCATTGTTTTCTCGTTCTCTCTTGTCCCATTGGATATGAGTTTCTCGTTCTCCCCTTCGTGGCCTCCTCCGATGCCTCTTTTGTCTTGTGGCTTGACATGAGGAACAAAAAAGGTATGTAATCGGTGTTTGTGTGGCGTAGAGAATGAGACGACGGGCGGGTACTCGCGCATCGCCAGTATGTCCTTTGGTTCCACACTATATACTGAAACTTGTACGCATGTAGAGATGTTCCCCCGACATCCCAGACGCCCGTGGAGAAAACTGCTGGGGTGTACGTCTGTTGAAGGGCCTCTATGGTATTAAGCAGAGGCCTTATATTGGGGTACTCACACTCCATTCAGTCCAAAGAACCCAAGCCAACAATTCAACAATTAATCGCAGCCCTTTTTGTCAGCACCAACATTGACATTATAGCAGTGTATAATAGGATTAATAGAACAAGAATTTGGGCATCACTTCGCAAGACCAATGACATGAAGCGAAAAACGAGTTGGCGTATATCATTGAACCCTCCCGATAAACCCCTTATATCTCCTGACCTTAGTATGATTGGTACAATATCCCTTCGGGTTGTAAGAGTGTAGCACTTCCAAAGCTCAGCTCCTCAGCCATTCCGGGGAACATCGGAGCGGCACACGTATCCAAGGACCGCACGCCAATCTTGGGAAATTGGAGCGATCTCCATTGCACCGAATTTGTCACGGCAAAGAGCTGGGGTGAATGATGCGGGGTTCCTGAAGCCGAAGCGTAAGGTCCGGCTTGTGATCTTTCTTTGCAGAAAACAGGGCCCAGATTCTAAATGATACAGAATTATCGATTCAGGCCAAACGTATTACACGACCACTGAGTTAGGACTGATTCTCATCCTCAGCTGGGCTATCGACGGTTTCAATCGACTCCTTCCAAGTCACGGGCCGAGAGGCTCCTCTCGAAAGATCCGGAATAGACGCGCTCCTGCTATGGCCGTTTGGTTGTGCGTCACCGAGGGTGGCGCCAAGTCGAGTCGAGTCAGGCGGCGGCAGGCTGTCCATAAAGAGCCCACAACCTGAACCAAAACCCCAGCAGCAAGATGATCCCCCGCATATGAAGCATTCGAAAATACGCCATAACCTTACCCGTCTGCTGCTGGTCATACAACGAATTCCACCGAAACAGAAACCACCGTGATCCATTTCAACCATTTATCCACTCAGTTGCCTACAATTTGCTATACAACGAAGAGATACCCACATCAAAGACTACCTTATACCATATGCAGTACGACCGCCTTGAAGAGTATCGTTCTCCTTCACCTTGGGACCGGTTCAGCGCGTCGCCCTCGCCTGGGGACCCGTCGCTTGACATACAGCTCCGAGCAGGCGACGGGATACCCAAGCTGGTCCCAGAGGTCGAGCAGGTGCGTCCGAAGCGGCCGCGAATCAGCCGGCGAACGTGGGTTGAGTTTCACGTCATAGGGAAATGTCGAATACAAGCTCAAGCTCATCAACCCAACCGCGGAAAGGTGCATAATCTTGTCTCTGTGTGTAATCATACCCCATGATGAACTAACGGAACCCCTGCTACCCAGGTTCAACCGCCTCGTTACCCAAATGAATTGGCGATTAATGGAGGGTAATGGACAAGCCTATTACCAGCTCGGAGTTGCTGATTCAGGTCAACTGGTAGGGTGTTTGCTCCTTCTAATAAGACTTTGTCTGACCTACCCCTGCCCAGGTTGGCCTGACGAAGACCGAAATGGAAGCGACGCTAGAGACGCTGGAAGCCATGGCAGGAGAAATTGGTGCATCGGTGATCATCAATCGCGAAATAGAAGTCTCCCCTCGTCTGCTTGCTAGCAGTGGTGGGCTCTCGGGCAGCTCCTGGTGGCGCAACCGTCGCAACCGGTCGTCCAACCTCTCGTCTAGCATTACTTCAACACCTGCCTCTGCCTCTCCTCATGTCGGTAGCCTGCTCCAGCTACCCCCAACTGGAGGGCACGCCTCGTCGGGGAATTCTACTAGTGCCACAGAGACCGAGAGCAGCGAGACTGAGGAAACCCATTCGTCGTTGGGGGAAGAGGATGACATGCTACCTACTCTGGATGGATGCGACCCCGACGAGATCATCGTCCGTTCAGCTCCAGTGCCAATCACTCATACCATGCTACGTCGCCCCTTTACAACAGGCGACGGCTCGTATCCAGGCTCCGCCGATGCGTTAGGCATTGTGAGGAACGCAGGGTTTCCGCCGGACGACAGCGACGGCGAAGACCTCGGTGTCTTCGGTTTGGGTGATCTTGACCTCTCCGCTGGAGGGTTCGCGACATCTAGACCGAACCCCGTCCCCAAGAGAGCTGGTCCGGTTGCAATCCCGCCCAAGCGCAAGGCAACGATCAAGACGACCAAGGGCAAGCGACCTCCGAACCCGTTCGCCAGCCCCAAGACACAGGAGGAGATTGCGGCGAGGGCAGCCTCGAAGCATGCGAAGAGGGACCAGCGCCGAGCGGAACGCAAACGTACCGTGGTCGGCCCCGGACCCGACGTCAAGCCGTTCCCGGAGCCCACGATGAAGGGGGGGCCGAAGGAGCTCACCGTCGAGGCTGTCGAGGCGCTCACCACTGCGTTGAGCAACATCGCCGTATCCCTACCTGCGTCTCCAAGTGGACCAACTGCCATGGCCGAGACCGCAACAGACAATTCAACGATCAAAGTAGCAGATGATGAAACCACTGTTGCAGCAGTACCCTTTGAAAAGCGACTTATCGTTGAGGCTCTCGTCGTGCGCAAGACCGGCTTTGGCAATGGTTATGTCGACCTAAGCCGATTCGATGAGGAGATTGGCCAGCTGCCGGATTTCTCATTAGGTTGAATATGTTGTGGACTGAAGCTGCTTGTCTCGTGAAACTGTTCCTTCTGGGCTCGGGCTAAACCTGGACTTCTTCTGACGTTTTGTTTGCTTCTTAATGTGACCGTTTCTTTATGCGGTAGTGTCCAATTTCGTACCCTAGGTGATGTACGCGATGCTACCATATCTTTCTCTTATCTTATTTTATATGAAAACTTATAATTTTCACCGCCAATGCATCGAGGACGCTTGCGCACTTTGATTTTGCAGGCGGCCATACCACATATCGAACAAAACCCGAGAGGCCTCTTTACCGACATGGGTGTTGACATGATCATGGACTCAACACAAGGCATGTTCTGGATATCCGATGTACGGACGTCTTCCCATGACGGGCTCCCTTTTATAATGGACGCTCGGTCCAGTATTAATAATCTGATGGTGAAACCCGATACCGGCCGCTGTCGGGGTACCGCTCGAGAGGCTCACCGGGATTACCATTTAACGCCGTCGTATATAAGAAACCTGTCCTCGCCCCGCTGCTCCATCTCGACCTCCTTTCGTCTCTAGTAGTAGTACCAACAAGCACAGAACTTATGGCTACTACACCTACGATGCAATACGGTGTGCCATATAATCATACCATCGTCCTACTTGGCAGTCCTCACCCACCGCTTTGTTGTCACAGTTCGCCTCGGCAGGTCAGGTCTCAAAGTATCACGTATCATCCTCGGGTGCCTGAGCTATGGCACACCAGAGTGGCAACCCTGGGTCCTCGATGAAAAGGCAGGACTCGAGCATATTAAGGCTGCGTATGAAGCTGGCATAAATGTCCGTGATCCGGTCTTCATCGACTAAACTCCTCTCTACAGACCTTTGATACAGCCGATATTTATAGTCACGGTCACTCGGAGTTGATTCTCGGAAAGGCTATTAAGCAGATAGGTATACCGCGTGAATCGGTCGTGATTTTGACCAAAGTCTTCTTCCCTACCCTGGGCCCTAGCGATCTCAGTGTCACTTACCTAAATGATACAAACACCCTTAGGTAACCACCTCGAGAACGTCGGTAGCACGCACTAAAGCCTACCATTTAACCTCCAGACTTGTGAACCGCAATGGATTATCACGCAAGCACATCTTCGATTCTGTTAAATCGTCTCTTGAACGTCTGCAGACCGACTACATCGATGTTCTTCAATGCCACAGATTCGACCCGGAGACTCCCATCGAAGAGACTATGCAGGCACTTCACGACGTTGTCAAGGCGGGTTGGGTGCGCTACATTGGAATGAGTAGCTGTCATGCTTGGCAGTTCCATGCTATGCAAAGTGTGTGCCGACCCTGGTGCCCCCGCTGTCCCTCACATTCACTGCAGACTACGCATTGAACAATGGACTGACACCATTCATCTCTATGCAAAACCACCATTCGCTTCTCTACCGAGAGGAGGAGCGCGAGATGAACCCTTTATGCAAGGTATGAAGTTGCACGGCCTTCTCGCCCCTCATGAGGCTGATTCATTTCCCACCTTCCCTTTCCCCGTCAACCTGACATCCCTTTCATTTCACTCCTCACACTACAAGTACCTTGGAGTCGGCACGATCCCGTGGGCTCCGCTTGCCTGCGGCAAACTCGCACGCCCAACTACCTCTGAAGAGACGAAGCGTTCTAAAACCGATGAGTGCATTAGGGTCATGGTCAAAGGTGCCGAAGAAATATCAGCGCAGATCATCAATCGGTACGTTCTAGTGATATTGTTCTCTCAGCAGTCGGCCCGCTGACTCGAAACATTCTCAGCGTCGAGGAGCTTGCTAAGAAGAAGAATGTGACCATGGCACAAATATCGATTGCGTGGCTGCTTCAACAGGACCCAGTGGCTGCACCAATAGTCGGGACGACGAGCCTCGAAAACCTTAATGACATTATTGGTTAGTACCAGATAATGGGGTATCAGAAGACGAATGACTAATTCTCAGTGAAAGGCTCTCTAAAGGTTGAACTTACTCCTGAGGAGATCAAGTACCTTTGCGAACTCTACGTCCCCCGCGCGGTTGTTGGTCACTGAGTTGTAGCCATTGAAGTGTCGTCACGTGTATCCTAAAGCATAGAGCCCGCCGTTAAATAAGGACATATACTCGACATGCACTTCTATATGATCGGGGCTAGGGCTAGTGTCAAAGTACGATTGGAACCATACGCGTAATCTCGGCTAGGATATCAGTGGACATGTGTCAGATGTGGTTGGATACATTTGATATTCAAGGGCGTACGGTGGGATATTTGCTCAATCGTCCGGTGAACGGCTTGTTGTGTGAATCCGCCCAACGGGTTAGGTGCCCTCCAGTGCGTATGAGAACTGGAGTTATCCACCTCCAGATATCTACATGTGCGGCTCTTGTGCCCAGTCGTTTCTTTTTTTTTTTTTTTTTTTTTTTTTGGTTT
>Ga0307513_10001626_pt1 | contig 32169 bp, 46 predicted proteins | sample 15_EM_MG_FD_202174 | JGI IMG/M metagenome (GOLD analysis project Ga0307513, IMG submission 202174) | Populus trichocarpa ectomycorrhiza microbial communities from riparian zone in the Pacific Northwest, United States - 15_EM | ecosystem: Host-associated > Plants > Roots > Unclassified | place... | reverse complement strand
CGACGACCATGACCGCACGAGGGACCCGCTGACGAGACCTCTAGGCCAGCCTTGTACACCGATCTTAACGCCGGGAGATCCGTACCATCCCAACCTACAGGCTGGGAGCAAGCCTCTGGTGCAACAGTAACGTTCACCGTCCCATACGATTGGACTGCAGGAAGAATATGGGGGAGAACCGAATGTGATTTCTCTGTAAACCCCGGCCCAAATTCGTGCGTCACTGGCGGCTGCAACGGTGGATTTCTTTGCGACACTGGCACAGGAACGGCACGTACGACTCTCGATCCCAAATTGTCTGGCGGCTGATGCTTGGGTTCTCCAGGGAGTCCCTCCGGTCTCACTGGCAGAGTGGACCCTCGGTGTAGGTGGCGAACCTGACTTCTACGACGTGTCGCTGGTGGACGGAAGTAACCTCCCGATGACGATAACTTCCAACAAAGGGTGCCCAACCGCCTCTTGCCCTGTGGATCTAAATCCAGCGTGTAAGCCAAATTCAGCCTACAAGCCTGGTGCGGAAAGTTTTACGCATGGATTTTTAGGCCCGCCCGAGTTGGCCTACAGGAACGCGGACGATGTGATCGTGGGGTGTAAGAGTTCATGCTTCGCAAATCTGAACGGAGATCAGGGTGCGAAGTCATTTTTTGTCTCCACTATGACAGGTACCGGCTGACCGAATTACGTGCCCAGCCAACTCTCCTGACTGCTGTTCAGGGTCACATAGCACCCCTGAGACATGCCCCGCAAGCGGTGTGCTCTATTATCACTACTTCAGTCAGTCATCCATTCAGTCTCGCACACCCTGTGACCTGAGGTTTGCTCACATACACAGAGGATCAATGTCCGGATGCTTACGCATACGCTTACGATGAGAGCAGCGGGACCGCTTTATGGACTTGCGACTCTAACCTTTCATCAGACTACACCCTGGTATTTTGTCCTTAGAGTTGACAGGCTTTTAAATTACGTTCACCATACCTCTGACACATGTTCATGGATTAAATGCATTCTACTCGCATTCGAAACTCAAACGTAATCCCCCAAGAGTGTCTGAGGACACATCGCCCGTGGTTTGTTGTCGGAAGCCACTAGCGCAGATCTCCTGAAGGCGGGGTTGTCCATACAGATCACACGCAACTAGTGCTTTGAATGGCTCACAAGACCGTACGTTGAGCGCCCAAGTTGAATCAGAAAAAAGTATTACTAAGTTACGACAAACGGGAGGTGTCTACCGGGGGGCGTTGATCTCTTTCAAATTGGCCCCAAGGTTGTCGGGAATGGCGTGTGTCGGGTCGACCTGGCTCAGCAGCCGTCCACCGAACAAGACCGGGCCATTCTCGGACCTGAATTTGTTGATCCTCGCTTCGACTTCTGGTCGGAAGTGCCTCATCAGACCTTGAATTGGCCACGCAGCGGCGTCCCCAAGAGCACAAATCGTCCTACCCTCGATTTGTTTCCTGTGCAAGGGGAACCAATGGATATATAGAGATAAGCAAATGTATGGAGCGGGGATAGAGGTGGTGGGGGAATACTTACGTGAGTTCCAGAAGCATATCGATCTCCCGCAAGTGCCCACGCCCCTCGACAATTCTATCCATCATTTTCATCATCCAGGTGGTGCCCTCTCGACAAGGCGTGCACTGGCCACACGATTCGTGTTTATAAAACTGGGGTACGAAACGGGGAGGGGGCGCCAGGTCAGGCTCGTGTTGGGCGGAAACGCTCGGCAGCCAAACAAGGGTACTCACGTGTGCAAACCTTGCAATTGCGGCAACAATGTCAGTCGATTTGTCCATGACAATCACGGCACCGGTTCCCAAGCCGGTCTGAGCGTCCTTGAGGGAATCATAATCCATCCTGATGCACATCAACACGAATTAGATGGGCCGGAAGCGAAGATGATATGATAGGCCCCACGTACAACACCTCAGCACACACATCCTTGGGAATTACGGGAACGGAGCTCCCGCCAGGAATGATACCTAAAAGGTTGTCCCACCCCCCACGAACACCGCCACAATGCTTCTCAATCAGGTCCTTGAGGGGGATGCTCATTTCATCCTCAACAACACATGGGTTGTTGACGTGACCACTGATACAGAAAAGCTTGGTTCCCTGATTCCGCTCGCGACCGAATCCAGCAAACCAAGTGGAACCTCTTCTGCAAATTGTGGGGGCAACGGCGACGGTTTCTACATTGGCAACAGTTGTTGGACACCCAAAGAGACCAACGTCGGCAGGGAAGGGAGGCTTTAATCGGGGTTTACCCTGCTTTCCCTCGAGGGATTCAATCAAGGCGGTTTCTTCACCACAAATATAGGCGCCGGCACCTCGGTGGACGTAAACGTCAAAATCGTACCCTGAACCGCAAGAGTTTTTTCCAATGAGGCCGGCCTTGTACGCCTCGTCGATGGCTTGCTGAAGGTGGGAGGCCTCCTGGAAGAATTCACCGCGGATATAGATGTAGGCAGCGTTCGCGTTCATGGCACGTCCAGCCACGAGACAACCTTCGACGAGTTTGTGGGGGTCCCCGCGGAGAATTTCACGGTCCTTGCAGGTACCGGGCTCTCCCTCATCAGCATTGACAACCAAATAGCGAGGGCTGTTAAAACGGGTTGTCAGCCCACGACGGTGATTTTGGCCATGGCGGCATACCGAGGATCCTTTTCCCAACCAGGTTTGTTCATGAAACTCCATTTAAGACCAGAGGGGAAACCGGCACCGCCACGACCACGGAGACCGGAGTCCTTAATGGTTTGGATGATCCAGGAGTCGCCTTTGAGGAGGATGTCTTTTGTACGGTGCCAGTCGCCGCGCGACTGATGAGAGATGAATACTGAGTTGGCGGGGGTGGATTAGAAACGAGCACGCACCTGGGCACCCTTGAGGCCGTGATCATGCCTACAGTAGGCGTTTGTGAAGATTCTGTCCTGGTCCTTCAGGCCGCCGTAACGCCTGACGGGAGGGTCGTGTACGGTCGCGAAAGAACGTCTGAAAGGCCTCGCGGCTGGGGGTCGCGTGGGTGAGCAGGGCTTAGGGGGGAATGTGGGGCGGAGGACGCTTACCGGCCTTTGTTGCGTTGAACATGGGATGCAGGAGTGAGTCGGGGGGATGGCGCTGGCCAATGAGAAGCGAGGAGAGACAAATCAGGCGTGGTGGCCGAAAAGGGGATGGAAGGCCGGGAGATGCCGAGAGGGGTCTAGACCACGAGAGGCGGGAGAGCGCCGATGGTTTATAAGGATGGAGAGGAGGAGAGGGAGGAGGGCGAGACGAGGGGCGAGCAGCAAGGGACAGAGGGAAAGATGATCAGGTTCGACAACGTCCCGCAAGAAATCATCCAGGCGATGTGCACCCCAATGCACCAGATCCTCCTCCCTCCTCCCACCCAGCATCTCGGCCACCTCTGGCTCGGCTCTTTCGCTGCCATCTCCGACGCTGATCTCCTCAGGAAACACCGCATCTCCCACCTCGTCCAGGTCATCGACGTCCCATGGCTTCCCCCGGTCAACGACCCAAGCATGACCGTCACAAGGATCGACATCATGGACATCCCCTCGGCTGACCTCAAGTCCCATCTCGACGACGTTTGCGCAAGGATCGAAAAGTCTCTCGCGGCAGGGAAGAACGTGCTTGTGCATTGCCAACAGGTATGCTTCACCCCGCCCTCCCCTCGCGACTCTTCCCCTCACCCCTCTCAAGGGTATCTCTCGCAGCGCTTCCGTCGTCATCGCATATCTCATCAAAAACCATGGCATGTCATACGAGTTCGCGTTTGCCTTTGTAAAGAGATACAGGCCCTGCATCAAACCCAACTCTGGCTTCGTAAAGTGCCTCAAGGAGTGGGAGATCAAACAGCGACCGCATATAAACAGGTCTCAGACAGAGTATGTGCTCTTTCCCCCCGTCCGCCCCTCCCTCGGCTACCTTACCTACCAACACCCAGGGCAGTCCCCATGCGGCGCTAGCGAAAAGAGACACATCCATAGGACGGTCCGCGTTATTTGGGCTCCACTTGGGATCGTATATAACCACTGTATATCATCCTACGTTTATCACCCCCGGGTAGGAACATACCCTATCCTGTTTGTAGATGCGTATACCACAGTTTCCCCCTTCCCGTCATCTCCCCCGGCCCAGCCCCCACCGAAACACACTTTTCCCAATCTTTGCACAAACCTCCCCCGCCTCAGCGTGGACAGACGGCCTCCGCAATTGAGGCGCAAAGTCTCTATTCAGGTCCTCTATCACGTCTCGAGGCAACTCCGTGATAGTCGCAAAGTCTCCGACCGCCCTTTCTAAAAGTGCCCACCCAATCGACACGTGGAATTTAGGTTCGGGGTAGAATTCACTCTGCCTGATCGCCCGTAGCGCCGGGGCCAGAGCGTCGGTTAATGTTCCGAGCTACAGACAGATGTTGAGTGCATCCCGGAGTGTGAGATGAGGAAAGCCCGACCTGTTCATGACCGGCCCCGACCTGGACAGCTAAGAACACCCTCGAGCGGTCATCATTCTCGAGTTTAATAAACTCCGTCAACGACACGGTCCATCCCTGCTGTGAGGCGGCCACATGGCGCACGGCGTTCTTGAATTCTTCCCTCTGATGCGTCCATAAGAAAGTAGGACGTGAGAGAGATATATGTAGTTCCCACCGGCCATCGTCCAGGCCGATCGGATGCAACGTTGGCACCCTGGTTTTCGCCGCCTGGAAGGCACTCGACAGCATCTCCCCTAGCTGTTCGCCTCTCTCCGACACCACAGGAACGTACACATGACACGCCCATCGCCCGTCAACATGCGGGGACCCTCTCAAACGACCCTGGTGTAGCGCTGGATCATCTGCTGGGGTTGCGACCACGAGCTTGGAAGATAGCGGTGGAAGCTTCCTGCGTTGGGTCAGTGGCGAAATGGAGACTCTGATTCGTGAAGTATCACTCACTTCTTCTTCTTTGGAGAACCCTCAGGTTTCGCCTCAATCCCCTCGTCGTCGGAGCTTGAGTAGGCTACCAACGGAGATCCTCGCTTGGACATGGATTCCTTGTCGCCCAGTGATGGTGATCGAGCGTCAATGATCGGCTGCTCAAACCAAGTGCACACCCCATCCACCCCCATCTATCTAAAACTAAGGATGATTACACAACTACGGAACGTAACAACGTGTACCACATATCAGCGGAACGAATGCGATTGGTTCCCACTTTTGGGTTGATTGTGCGCTTTTGGGGGAGCCGGGAAGTTTCCATACTGCGTCGGTGCTGGTTCTTGCGAGGGCGTCAGGGTAGATTCTCATCACAGTAACACACGCCCTTACCTTTGTTCCGTTTCTTTGTCACCGGTCCCACTTGTTTCATGTCACCTACGTCCAACAAACTAGGTTCAGCGGCGTAGTCGAACATCTCAATATCGTCTTCCGATCCATTCGGCGCCAGGTTCCTCTTCCGTTTCTTTTTCTGTTGACTTTTTTGACCCACAGTGATGACGGTGTCACCTGCCGCCGGGAACGTGTGTTGCCTTTCAGAGGTGGGCACGAACGCAATCTCGATTTGTTCAGTGGCAGTTTCCGCCCCGGCCGATTCCAGTGGATCACGTAGGGTAATCATCTCCGCCTCAGTCTTGATCTATGCAATCGGGTATGTCAAAACGACATACACAAGAAGTATTGTCGCACGAACCGTCGCGACTACCGGAGCTACGACCAGCGCATCGTGTATCTTCGACTTGACCTCGGAAAAGTGGGAACGAGTCAAGGGGGCGCGGTTCTGCAGGATGTCATCATCAGGAATGCGGTATCATTTCAATAGCCTCCACCGACCGATGAGAAGCTGGCACCTAATAATAGGCTGCTCGTTGCCTTGTATGACGTTTGTCGCACGCCAAAGAGCGTGTGTAACGGGATAACAAGCTGCTCAGAAGGCCCTAGGCAACCCGTGTAAGACGTCTCGAGAAAAATAGGTTCATGAGTACTATACCAGATCCGCTGTGAATGGAACTCTGAACACTTGTCACAGGGTTAGTGCTGTTAGTTTGACCTGAACCAGCCACTGGCTTTTGGAGCCCGTTGATATCTGCGCTTCCGGATCCCCCTGATCGTATTTCGTCAAGCAATTCGTGTGCACGCCTCTTGATGATAGGTGGAACGATCCGGAAGATGTTCAAAAGCGCGGGGAGGTCGTTCGGTGGTTGTTCCGCAAGCTGAAATAGGTAGTGCTGTGGCAAAACGTATCTGCATTCCATATGAGTAAAGGGAAAGGGAGGGTTCTATCGGGACACGTACGTAGCACTTTCATCTTCCTCCCGAGCCACCCTGTCTCTCCAATCGTGGACCCGCAAATAAATGCTCTTCGGGGTGCTTCTGCGGGCAACCTTAGTGAAGGCCACCTTGTTCCACTTCCTCGCTATTGTGTCCCACCCTCCTGGACCGGAGCCTTCCTGCTCATCGTAATTTTCGGTTTGGTGTAATCGAAGTGAAGTTTCTTCTGAGCGCGATAAAACTTCTCGCATTAAGGAATGCCTTGGATCAAAAATTGAGCCGACGTTTACTTGGGTTTCTGAAGTGCGAGATTGCGAACGGAACGAGGTGCGGTCGAGAAGGGCATTTCGGAGATTGTCGTAGATGAACAGGAGGAAATGAGTGTCCGAACGAGCGTACACAAGCATCTCCTTCGGCAGTGGTCTAGGGGGTTCAGTCACGATATATTCTAGCTAAGTGGAGAATGGCACGAACCGAATTCTCCAGTCTGCTTGCTGATACCGTTTGTCTGCAGTAAAATCACAATACATCTCGAGGAGGGTAGCTAGTCCATGCCGGGGGAGATCTGGTGTAGTCTAAGCTCCTCAATCAGGAAGAAGCACCCTCAAGATATTTACCTAGGACCTTCGATGCGTGATAAGTGTCGAAGAGGCCAACGACATATATCCCGAAGTTCTCTTGGAGCCAAACGATGTCACTCTCTGCTCCATGGAAAACCTGGAAACAGGGAGGGTCAATCACGACCTCAATGCCCGTGCGGTAGTGCCTGCCACCTTTAAGACACCCGGATTAGCGAAGATCTCATTCAATTCCTCCAGCTCTTCACGCAACGTCAAGGTATCCACGATGAAGTCATCACGTCGGGTGCTGATTTGCATCAAACATACAAACCCGTTGAATGAACGGTGTCTGTGATATTCGAGGTCGACGGCAATTTCTTGGACCTCCCGGAGTCTTCCCAACATAGCCTGGAGTTCCCGAGGAGTAGACACCCAATTAAAAGGCGTTTCTTCGAGCGAAGATGGTGCGTGCGGGGGAGACACTTGGAACAAAGACGGGGGGTATGAGATGTGGGTTATCTCGTAGTGGTACGGATGCGGCCTGTAAAGCCGTTAGTACGTATATAAGCGAAGAGGAACACAACATGCACTCTGGAGGTACTCTCGTCTCGGTCTTCGAGAGAAATATATCCAAGAGGTACTTGGGCGTTGTATTTGTGTTTGAGGGAGGGGTACCAACGATACTTTCTGTGGTTATTTGGCTTGTGTTTGAACTTGAGCTGCGGTTTAGTGATGTGAGAGGCATGTTGGAGCGCTGGATCTAAACGCCCGCGTGGAGCATTCGTTCTCGCATGAGAGAGCTTGAGAGGCGATCAGCAGGACACTAGGTGGAGATTTGTCGTACGTACTCCAGTCTCAACTGTGTTTGGATTGATTGAAATTACGGGGGCTTTGTTATGCCCTTGAACGATGTCCAGACAGCTGTCCTAGAACCCTGTTACCAGAACAAACGTGAAGCTACGGCCGAAGGGTTCCACTAACCACTCTTTCCAACAATTGGTCCATAATATCAACCACAACAGAATCAAAGTCGTCAACGACACCATCTTGACCCACAATCAGCCTAGTCTTGCCCTTTCCACCAAGGTTCGTGGTGGAACTTGTGGCCAGAGTCAAAAGCTTGTTAGTTATAGACAAGACCTTTGTTGAACACGCCTCGATTTCTTCCGCGAGATCGCGGTCAATTGACTTGTGGTATTGAATGTCTGTCGGGAGAGCAAATGCATGCTTTGTCGGATTGAGAATCGAGGTCTGCAACTTGAGATTATAGTCTTCAAAATTGGACTCCATCGTTGCGGAGGTGGAAGGGAAAGTAAGAGCAAGAGGTTGGACACCGATCACTTTTCAAACCTCAACACGATGATCGTGTGCGAGACCTTGCGGTCCTCGAGTCGGTCGTCCGCTGGAATACTCGCAGGTATTTCCAGACTCCGGCAGAAATTCGACAGGGACTCCAGTGTGCTCTTGTTTGCTCTCTCTTCTAATGCCCCGGATCTCTCTCAGACTGTCGACCAGCTCGGACACCTGGCAGCCCGATCTGTCGGCTGCTTGTCCGCCCCTGAGCACCCCGATGTAGTCTCGTGTTCTGTCGCGCTGTTGGATGCTCGAAGGGTGACACCATTTAGGTCTGATATCCCGGGGCGTGTCCCGGCTCAAGTCGGACGGTGGCACTCCCCAAGGAGGATGGAGGAGAAGGCAACAGCATCCACGGAGGAGTCGATACCATTAGACTTTGGGGTTGACTGGGAGGAAGTTTGGAGTAAGGGCGTATCGACACCTCCACTCCCTCAAGAACTCCAGAAACTCCAGTCCGTATGTTCACCCAACAATTACCGGAAATACGCTCCTGATGCTTCTTACTCAGTCGGAGGCTAACTCCATCGTGTACTTCTCGGACGATGCACCCGAGGGGCTTGTGAACTCCCTTAGGCAACTGCCACACTCAGATAAAGTATATTCCCGACCAACTCTCCAGCTCAGCAGCTCACTGGAAGCTAGATGGGAATGATATGCTCGTCCACCCCATTCATAACCGGGCATCCATTTACGATGTTCTTCAATAATAGCGTCTATTCCAAGGGCGCAGTAGGGGTTGCGATCTCGGGGACGTCACACAGTTTTCGCGCCGATTTTCCTACAAACCTTAGACCCATTACACCAGAGGTAATCATTACAAGGTTTGCTTCCTAAACCACACACACGCCCTAATCCTGATGTTGTTATTCTCGCAGCTGTGAGGGAAACTTGATAAACTCCCTCGACAATTCGAATCCCACTCGGATGTTACTCGAAGCCACCAAGGTAGCCCGCATTCATGCCGTTAAAGAAGACGATTTCTATCTCACGCTCGTTCAAGACGGTCATGTTCGTATCACCTTTTATCGATCGCTGTTTCGTGTGTTGATATTCTCTTCAGACAAAGCAGGCTTTCCGAATCACTTCTGGGGACCCAAGCCGGGGTACAATATCTCTCGAGTCGCATGCGGCACCACCCGAGGGGTCTACGGTGCAGGTATGAGGTTGACAGCCCTCAAGTGCGTTCATTGACGCCTTTCGGATAGCTTTGTTATCTTGAGTCGCCTGTGTCTCGGGACATACTTCCAACGCGCAAACCGGGAATTCAGTTCTTTTCCTGTCCTCAGCCCCCAGTCGGCCCGCCAGGCCGGATCGATTTTGCAGAGGGTGTCGAGAGCGGGTTCGTTGCTGGAAGTGAGAATGGGTTTCTGGTCGACGAAGGGTCTTCTGTGGGGTCTGGTTGGAAGTGTACATTAGCCGGAGCGCGCTGTGGCCTGAGTTGGTGACTTTGTATTGGATAGGCTGTACCCCAATGCTCAGCGGTGTGCTCTCCCTTGACTGAGTCAGCGGTCACGCGTGACGCTGTGCGTGCGGTGGCGCTACGGCTCGTCACGCCTCTGCACAAACACTCGTGCTTGACGTCCGCCCCATTGACTGCGACGTTCTCACACCCTCCCCCATCTTCGACCACGACACCCGCCCATCTCACGTCCTCCATACTTCACCTCCTTCTCCCACTCTCCCCGGTGTGTCACGGCCACCTCGCACCACAGCCAGATAGTCGGTACCAGCAAATACTCGAATCAAGATGGGGCAGACCACATCAAAGCAGAAGACCTCCAAGACTTCCAACTCACCTTCCAGCGCGGGCCCATCCGCCCATTTTCCGAATGCCTCCACTCCGTCCCTCGATGAAGCCGTAGTGGCGTCATCGGAACGTCCAAAACGTTCCCGAAGATCTACAATCCGTCGGAGCATTATTGGCCTTGTTGGAAAGTCAAAAAGCTCTTCTGGGACTACACATAGTACCACCGCGCACTCCGATACCGCTCATTCACCAAGAAAGGGTTGGAGACGGATTTCCCGTGCTCTCTCGTTAGGTGCCACAGACGATAGGCGTGCAGCTATTGCTTCTATCCCGCCTAGTGAGAGGAAAGGTAAACAACGAGCAACCGAGGAGGTTGAAAGGGATGACGACGAACAGCCAAAGCCGTCAACATCCTCCCAACGTCCGGAGTCCCCAGTTCCAATGCACCGACAGAGTTCTGCATCTGCACTCAGCAGTCAAGCAAAAACAGAAGAGGTTCTCCCTGAGTCATCCATGGGGCAGGACACCGGCGGTCCACCACCGCCCCTTGGCCCTATTGATTCACCTCCAACAACCAATCCTGCTCCCGCCCACCCTGATCTTCCTCAGGATCCAACATCCCCCCTTCATCCGCCATTGGATCAATCCCAACCTAGTCCCCGCCACTTCCCACCACCTGGGACACTCGTAGTTGTTCAAGGAGTTGTAAACACAATTGATACTGGTTCGACGCCCAACAATAATAACAACTCGCAAACCAGCAATACCGCGTTCCCCACGACCTCTTCCCGGCCAAACAGTGGTCTATTTTCCGGCCCCGCTCGATCCCGGCCATCAACACCCACAGGGGAGCAGTCCGGAAGTCGGAACAGTCATAGATTATCTTCTATCATCCGCCGCCCCGCAAGTATGTTTAATGACAGCAGGAGGAATACAGTCATAGAAGGTGAAGGCACAGCCGATACCTCCCCCCTCGGCCACACCGTCGATTCTACGGTCAGGACGCCGTCGGATGCCCCATCCGATTCTACTGCCCCCACCACTCCCCCAGATTCCGACCCCGACAGCCAGCCCGCCCAACAACGACCGCTATCGCCCGGAAGCATCGATGTACTTGGCACTCTCTTGAGGTATATCGTCATTCAGTTCCCGAACAACCCGCCTACTAATTACGATCGTATAGTGTCGCTGCTGCTGCCACGGCAGCTTCGCTATTCTCCCCGACTTCATTCACCGGACGCACAGAACCGTCGCCTGAACCAAATGTCCCTCGACCCACGTCGCCAACTCCGACAGCCGGCCTTGGAGTTAATGGATTTGGACCGTTGGATACCCTCGCGGAACTGGGCTTCCCCATGGATCGCGACCAAGGCCTAGGTACGGGCGTGGGCAATCACCCTGGCACGAATGGGCATAACCTCAGCCGGGAGCGACTCAGGGGTGTTTGGGATGGTCTCAGGGAGCGCTTGGGCCTCCGTGATGGTAGGAACAACCCCGAAAACTCACCGCCAGAACTATTTGGAGATGCCGGGGATGCCGGTCGTACCGGGGCCGGAGAAGCCATGATCACTGAGATGGCAAGAGCCCTTGGTACTGGACTGGGTCTCCAGGAGGAAGGATCAGGGCGGCCAGCTGACAGACCCATGGTCGCGGCTCCGAGTGCGATGGCTAACGTTTCTTCTGTTCCTCCACCGGAAGGAACATTCGAACGTTTCTTGTACAACCTTCAATTGGACCTCAGGACGGTTCTCTCAGAAGATGTCCCTGCGGAACCAGCAAATGTCAATGGCCCAGCAGAGTCTGGTGATGAAGTTTCTACGACCCCCGGAGAGCTCGGCAGTGACATGGACATACCTCAAGTCGTGATATCTGACCATGGGGACGACCAATCACCGACGGATCCTTCCACTCGCACAGAGGCGACGGATTCTGTGGAGACTCCCGATCCAACGGCTCCAATAACGCCGTTGTCGCCAACACAGAGTGCACCCACAACTGAGCGTAGACCTATGGGTGGAATCAATCTTTGGAGGTCATACCGATTCCCGCCCATAATTGCCCCGCAACGACCGAGTCCTCCCGTCCCTGGTGCTGATCAGACTACAGCCGCTCATAGCTCGTCCCTACCAAGCCCGCCATCGATTCTACCAAATGATTCAACTCGCCCAGAACATCCACCGCGACCAGACACGCCTGTACCATCGTCGATTGTCCCGCCACAACCACCTCCCTTAGCCCAGACGGATGTGGTTGTCCCTGTCATCATTGTGGGGTTACAGTCTGTAAATGTAGACCCTCAGCGGCCAGAACAGTCTGAAGAGGGGGATGGTCTCTTCACCCGCCAAGACCACAGGGGCGACGGATCTGTCCTACCGCCCGACGCTTGGGGTCACGGCGAAGATGAACAGACCGCGAGAGGTCGACCGTGGCATACTAGAGCAGCTGATGCTCTCAGAAACTTGCGCCCCGGACGTAGGAACGGGCCGTTGACTGCGAACGCAAGTGACAGGGCCGCCTCTAGAACCTTCTTGATATACGTTATCGGTGGATACTATCCTCCAAACCACCACATAGTCACCGGGACAGACGGAATGGATTCATATGATGCCTTATGGTTCGTATCCCCACCCCCTTACATAAACATCTCGTTTCTGATCACAAGCCACAGGGAGCTCGCCGCACTCATTGGTCAGGTCAAACCACCGACTGCCACCCCCGAGGATATCGAGAAGTCCGGCCTTCAGATCATCAAGTCAACAGAAATCCCACAGTACGCTGCTGAGTGTAAGGTAGCTCCCAATTGTATTGACAGGGTGAGCCTCGCCCCCTCTCTCACTTTTTCTTCCCCTGATCTCCTGCATGCATCAGTGCTTGATATGTTTGGACGACTACGAGCCTGAGGAAGATCTCCGTGTCATGTCTTGCAAACACTTCTTCCACCAGAATTGCGTCGATAAATGGCTACAGGTCGGTAGAAATAATTGTCCTGCCTGCCGAATGAAAGGGGTATCCACTACAGCGGACCAAGATCCGAACACAACGCCCGTTCCTTCCACCATCCCCACTTCTTGATTGAATCCTAACCGCTCCCTCCCACTGTCACCACTCCTTGGACCCTCCGTCCCCCTTTATTTCCCTTGCTTCTCTCTCATGCGTTGTCGGTATAGTACGCCATCCCTTTCCTTGCTGTCCCTCCTTGTCACTTGTGATTTCATTGTCGTATTTCGTGTCCCTTATGTAGCTTTGAAACGTAATGATGATCGTGTCTCGTTCGTACTCCAATCTGTCTACCCATAACTGATATATATTCGCATTGCCTCGAGCGGAGTGCAAGTCGGTGCTTGACCGTGTTCATGCTGTTTAGTTCTTGGTTGGTTTTCCAGGGGAGCCAGCGGCTTTCCACGAGCTCAGGACCAGGTCAATGACATCGTCCACACCGGTTCCTTCCTTGATGCTCGTGAAGATTGTAGGTCCATCACCTCTCATGAGCTTTGCATCTCTGTCCATGACACCAAGAGATGCAGATACCAATGGGGCGATGTCGATCTGTTGGATCGTGAAGTCAAGTTCGTGCGGCGGGGCGTAGGGTCACTCACTTTGTTGATCGCGAGGAGGTCAGAATGGGTGATACCAGGCCCCCCCTTACGAGGAATTTTGTCTCCACCCTAGGGACGGAATCAGCCGGACTTCAGGCAACATAAACGAAGGCTATCACCGCAACATCGATAACATAGATGATGAAATCAGCGAGCTCTCTTGAATAATTTGCAGCGAGGTTGTCACCTCCGCTCTCAACGAAAAGTAATTGGCAGTTGAATTTGGCTTGAAGGGCCTCAAGGGCACCAATGTTAGCGGAGATATCCTCTCGGATGGCAGCGTGGGGACACCCTCCGGTCTCAATAGCTTGGATGCGTTCCGCAGGAAGGGCGTCATTCTTGATCAAGAACTCTTGGTCCTCACGGGTGAAAATATCGTTGGTTACGACAGCTAAAAACACAAGTTGAGCAGATGTCCAGGGTGATGGTAATGCGACCAACCGATGTTGTATGTGTTCCGGAGTCTCCGACATAGAGCGAGGGTGAGGGCTGTCTTGCCAGAGCCAACAGGACTGTGTGTCCGATTAGACCAAGCTTCTGGGAGTTAGAGGAGGCCGCCCACCCGCCAATGCCGACGGTAAATCCGCGCTCTTCAAAGTTCCTTGAATGGAAGTTGGGCATCTCGCGTTCGGCATACTTTCCTGTATCACCTCAAAGTCGGCGACGTGAGGCGAATGTCGGGCATAACTTGGCAAATCACCTGGATTATCCAAATGCTCATGGGTATGGCCATGGTCGCCGTGGTCATGTGTGTGCCCGCCACTTCCATGGTCATGAGTATGTGAAGGCGAGGTGGGTGAGGATAGGTTATTTATGAATTGGACGGTGGACATGATGTGAGACGATGAGATACCGCGATGATCCTCCCCGGTTATCTACGCGGTGGGTTCCGTGGTTGTGGTCGCGATTTCTCCCTCGTTCATCACAACATCCTCAGAGTCTACGGCTGGTGCGGGAGGTTTACTGAAGAACGCCCCAATGCCTCCCGACGCGTCAGTATTTTTCGGCTTTCTCGCCTTCTTTGGTTCGCGAATTGGGTACGAATCATCGGGCTCGCTGAGAACATCTGGGGAATTGCAGTAAGATAAAATTCGGGGGAACTGACGCATTCTCTCACCCCAAAGGAACGTGAATTCTTCCACACCTCGCACCACCGCACCTGGACCGGGTGTTAGAAACAATCCATGGGGGATACGTTTCTGTGCTCACAGATATCCCTTTCCTGTATGGTGGCCCGCGACTGCCTTTCTGCGACACGCTGACTAGCTTGAGTCAATCGCTCAATGAACTTCTCCGTAGCGACAGAGATAAGGAACACGGCCTCTTTCGAGACCATCGGGAGTTGCTGTCCATCTCGTTAGCCACCGCCTCTCAATTCCCTCTGCCAGATGCTTTACCGTATCTGCTTTCAAGATCTTTTGAACTCTCGACACTGGAAACGGATTCTTTCCGAGCTCCCTGGCCGCTTCCTTCCCATCTTCCTTGGTGGTCATTTGGACGGTGATTGTCTCAATCGATGGTGATCGGCGCTTCGGCCCCCTCATTGCGACCAGCCGACGTCTGTATTGTCATAACATTGAAGTACACAACACCAACCTACTACGTACACGCGTATATTTGACTACATGCGACTGCCTGGGATACTCGTCTCGTGCAGTCCAACCGGCGTGGCACCTGGAGTCGAGTCCAGGCTCATCTTGAAGGCGGGGATATCAACAATCTCTATTGTCTCCCCCGGCAGGGGGAGCGGAGCCTCTAGCCTTCTGGAGATCATATGGACTGCAAGGGTTCTCCTGGACAGACCTTTTGGGAGCAGGTACTTTTCATACATCTCCAGCACCTGCATCTTTGTGATAGTTTCGAGTGCAGCTGCATCAATTTCGTCTGATGGAATTATTGACTGTTCCCTCCGTGATTCACATCTGTGCAACTTACCTTGAGAGAAATTGTAGTAACCGGATCTGATTTGACCCCAGTAATCACCAGTTTCCTCCGCGAGGTTCTTAGCCTTTTCCAATTTCTTGACTATTAAGCCTTTCCGACGAACGTGAAAGTCATTGTCTGACATCGCCTTCAATTGTTCAAGGAACGACCCCAAAAATGCTTCGACCCTCTCCTCTAGGAAGACAGGGTCCTTCCGGCTCTGCATCCGGAACCTTAGGACAGTCGTGCCAACTGATGTCCACCGTAATGTCGCTACGGTGTACCTGTGGAGGAGTATGTCAAAGACCAAACCTAGCTGTGGTGTTTCAGCGGAACTGCATACCCCAATTGTTCTTTGGTTCTCAGGGTGCTAAAGGCAGGCTCATCGATCAGGTGCCTAAGGAAGTCTGCCTTCCTTCGAAGGTCTTGGTCCGCGTTGTCTCCAAAGTGGAAATCAAGCGCCAGTCCGCAGTTGAGCTCCTCCGGATCAGCCACCAAAGGTCGGTATGTATAACTTTTTCCTGGTGGACGTTAACGTCATTGACATCCTTGTTTTACGAACGAGGACGTCCGTACCCATGGGAATGACCAGCGATTTCGGGACAGGAACCTCAGTGGGTGGGAGGACTTGGCATTGTAACTGTTCCTTCACGAGTGCCGCGAGACTGATTGCTTCCTGGTGGGAGTATGAGATGTAGATCGGAGAGACAAAAAACTTCTCACCTTGTCCGTGAAGTTTCCTGTAACAAGCATCTCTACGTATAGCCGAGAAAAAAGGTTCGCACAATGTGTTTGTATATCCTCCATGCCGATATCTGCAGTGAATTAGAAATCGTTTGCTCCTATGTTTGTTTGCAGGCCGTACCCGCAACCTCGGGCAACTTCTCATGAGGAGTCCACTGCACAGCATTGACAAGGTACCGGGCGTAGTACCCTGCATGATCAGCTGGCATTTGTAAGGGAAAATTCCCGTAATCGCGGATTGCCTGTAACGTTTCCACTGTCAGTTCAGCGCACCGGAGTGGGGCAAAGACTCGGGCCTTCTCTTTGAATACTTCCAAACGATCTACTCGGGGCTGTAGATTGCTGATCTTTTCGAGGACGACCCGCAGGAGAATGGGGAGCTTGTCTTGGTATCCGTATACGCAGACCGAGAGTCCTTCGGAGTGATAATCGAGTGAATATTGTAAGCCTGCGAGCGATGCACCATAGGTGATCTCGTCCAAGCTATCACACACAAGGTTTGCGACCAATCTGTTTGATATCACATAAGCGTTGGGATACGGTTGCTGGAAAAAAAAAGCTACCTTGTAAGAACTGAGCATCGTACGGTTGCCTCTGCAAATGGACTGTGCGTCAAGTCATCAGCTAGGCAGCATGGCTCATCGTACGGTACTTCATGACCCACGATTTCAGGACGATATACGCATGACCCTTCGGAACCCAAAATGTATTGTCCCGTTTGTACCAGACGCACAACGAGTCCGTCTCCAAAATACAAGCCGGGGAAGCTTGAGCCTGGAAAAGGTATCACGACCACCTTACACGATTTCCTAGGGTATGCAATTTACCGTGGACACACCATCCCGGATCACCCCAACGTTCTCAGGTACGAAGTGGTTCGGGGGCGGGAGGTTCAACTCGGGAATAACCGCCTGCTGGATGTTTGAATAAGCGATCTGTATAGTCTATCATTACATGTGAACTAACCTTCTCGAGTATGTCCCGGCTAAACCTCTGAACAACGTACTCAGTCCCGTACCACTTCTCATTCTGCCAATCGAATTGGTCAGCCTCTACAAGTTTTTCGTGATCCTTGGCAGACAGCGTGACTCTCGCTCTTTCAGGGAGGAGGCGGTCTAGAACGACTCTCACAGCCATTTCGCTGTACTCTTTGTACAGTGAACCCGCGCTCAACAACCACTGGGCAGGTAGATCCTCCTCGAGTCTTCCGGTCAAGAAAGTCACATATGTGTGTGGCTGCGATTTTTCACGGTTGCGGAAGAATATCTCAGAGAGTTCTTTGAGTTCCTCGAAGTATGGTGGTAAAGAGGATATCGAGATTCTCAGCAGAGAAATGTAGCTGAAGATGGTCCGGACGACCTCGCAGTAGTTACCTGTGGTTATCGTGAGCGAGGAACTCATCACAATGATAACGCATACATACGATATCCCGAGAGGGTCAGTCTCCCGGAAATCGCAAACAGCTGTACCCCACGGTTCCAGGTTTGCGGACCCGCGGAGATATTCAGTAACCAACCCTTATTCTTCAAGTAGGAGAAGACACTCCCTGGTCCTTCATGTGCAATGAGGTGGGCGAGGAAACTTGCAGGTTTCGCGAGGTGCTCGGGGGATTGGTATGGGATAGTGAACACGAGCTCGAACCCATATTTATCCTTGATGGTCTTGACGAAAATGGTGCACTGTTCATTCCCCGCTTCGTCAGAAAGTTGGGAAGCTCGGAATGCACTAGCCCACCGCTTGTTGGTCCTTGGTCCAGGGGTCACCCGTGATCATGGGTCGCCTGATAAGCCCACGGTTGGGGATTGATGAAAACAAACGCGTGATAACCTCGGTCAGGGTATCCAGCGATTCTAGTCTGTAATGAGCGGTGTCATCTTCCCATGACGAGTGTATTGTGCGTACCCCGCCCGAGGATGGCTAGTGTCATCCTCCCCGAGCAGTACTGCTGTTCAACCCACTCAATTAGCCTCCGCCTCGTCTCCCTTCCCACTGGTCCACCATCTCCGTCAGGCAATATAGTGTCCGAGTCCCACTTTTCATCAACGGCTTTGTTCCTAGCAGCAAATGTTAAGCTATCAATATTCCCCGTGCTAAATCCCAGCCACGGATGCCCGGGTGCGGACAAGCTTCGTTCGACCTGGAGAACCCTGCGTGAATCGTCCTGCAAATTTCTCTTGTTCTCGGAGTCGACGGCGTTGATCTCCCTCGCCACGACATTTGGGGTGAACAAGGGAGACTCGAAGAATGCTGCCAGTCGAGGGATTGCTTCAAGCAAAGCAGATGGACTGATCGAAAACCAGTAATGGGTATAACTTCGGGAAGTTCCTGCATTGCGGAGTCCCCCATTTGCTTTCACGAACTGCAGACGATGTTCTACAGGTGGTGCACTCGATCACGGGCAAGTACTTACGGACACAAAATCATTCTCCGCAGGAAATTGTCGTGTTCCCTAGGAATAGATCCACCAGTGAACGCAAAGGCACTGGCAAAGATCGCACCTTAGTTATCATGTGCTCGCAGAAATGGGCGGTTCCGTACATATCGGGCTGGATCGTGTGTTAGACCCCCGATTGCTTGAGCAAGTGCACGCGGATACGCACTGGATCGTAGTGAGAACCGACCGCTACCCGCAAACAGGCTGCGGACTTGTCTGCTAGAGGATCGTGCACCAGAACGGCTTTCAAACCGTTCTTGAGCTCAAGAATCCGATAACTCCGTTCATCAAGATCCGGTTTCTCAATGGTGCCTACGAAAACCTTGTAGCCTCCTTCATGTTTTTGCCAAAGGTTTTCTGTCGTAGCGTCGACCATCGTACGTTATGGGGGAAGTGTGATCAGATCAAGTCGATCACCAACCCCCGTTTGTTGGGACCGGTCCGATAGACCACCGCTTTAGCGATCGTTAAAACACAGTCTATTCACAAGTCTAATGCACAACCTTCTTGGGATGGTCCGAGTTTAAACGTTAAACCATAGTCAGCCCTTCCGATAATATCGGGCGACAAACTTACAATAAAAGTACACGACCAAGGCCACTATTTCCTATACTTCCGTTTCCACAACGATTCTGACAGCGGGTGCCTCTGTGCATCCGAAACATCTGTCATATGCCACCTCCCATCTTCTCGGTCACAGCTCCACAACGACCGCCTGTAGTCAAACCAGAAGGAGATGGAGAGGACCGTCGGGCAGTAGGTACGTATTTCGGCCGCGATAATTCGTTGGTACGCTGGGACCGGTCGCGTAACCCAGCCCGTTACCTCGAGCTCGATTGTGTGCACCTTCGAGAATCTCGTGAGAATTTGATGAAATTTGTGTCTCTAGGGGGCCGAGTATGTATCATTAGGGGGTGGGGCGCATATATCAGTGCAGCAAACTCACGTCGCTGAACGGCAGTGGGATGATCCCTATGTGGCGCAGGTGGGGGAAGATGAGGGAGAAGAAATCAAAAGCCCCAACGGAAATGGAATAGGGCAAATCAATGATGCTGATAGATGTCAATGTTCCCGAGAACAGAGCTAGTTGTTTGAGCAACTGCCCTACGTCCTCGGCCACATCCTGGCCAAGGGATACTTGTAGATGGGTGATCGGAGAGGAGACAAATTCGAGGGCGGCAATCAAGGAACCATCAAAGATCCTCAGCGATGGGAGTGCTCCTTGCGGCAACGCTAAAAGTGGTAACCTGTCCAACTCGGTGGACGATAGACGAGGGTTTGTGACGCGAAGACTGTGAATTTGAGGCTGGGTATCTAGGAAACGGACCAAGTCGGCGTCCCAGTCCGTCCGGACTTCCGCCTCTTGCAGCTGGAACTGGCATTGGCGGAATATCCAGGCACTGGGGCACGAGGGATCGCCAATCGCAACAACTTGTAAGTTATGCATCTTTCGGAGCGCCAAGTGAACCACATCCCAAAACTGAGGGTTGAGGTGGTTGCGGGAGCTGTTCCATCGTCGCTCGTTGAACAAAGTCCAGAATGTTTTGACGTGGAGGGCGATACGGTCGCAAGACGCAATTGTCTGACACACATGGTAAGCTGTCAAGCTATCCGTGAAATAGAGTTGATGGTAAAGCCTGGGCTCTGCAGCGTGATTAAATGCCTTGGATGTCAGACAAAGGCTGGTGAGGGTTCTGAGATCATTGGGTTTGATCCAGTTGACGATCCGGGAGCACACTCCCCGTGGTGTTGCCGCAGAGGCGTTGTCCATTTTACCCTTGAAGATGAACGTTTAGCGAGAAGTTGGATTCACAGGCGACGGAAATCTCGTACCGACTGGTGGCGTCGCTAGGGACACTCGCGGGGTATGTGAGCGTAGGTTAAGTCACGGTCACGGGTCGCGTCGGGGCGTGACGCGGCTGGACGGAGACTTTTCCACGCCCGTTGTTCGTCTCAAGGCTTGCTGCAGCCAGCTAACACTCAAAATGGGCGAATCCAGGACAGAATTGGTCGCCTGGGTTAACGAACTCCTCCAACTCAACTACACCAAGGTCGAACAATGTGGCACCGGCGGAGCATACTGTCAGATCATGGATTCTGTCTACCGTGAGCTTTGAGTTTCCGTTGGACTCTGGCGTCTATGGAGGATATTTACATCGCATCTTTCAGGGGACATACCAATGGCGCGAGTCAAGATGAACGCTAAGCATGAGTACGAGTTCATTGCCAACTTCAAGGTTCTCCAGAATGTCTTCAAAGCCAAGAAGATCGATAAGGTATGCGGTCACTACCCACCTGTGCTGCGAATTGTACCTAACATTCCTGAAGCCCATTCTCGTCGAGAAGCTTGTGAAATGCAAAATGCAGTGCGTTTACCCCTAATCGATCATAGTGTCATCTGTCTCACTGGCGTCAGAGATAACCTTGAATTTTTGCAATGGATCAAGAGATTCTGGGATCAGAACTACCACGGGGATGGTTACGACCCTGTTGGTCGCAGACGTGGCGCGCCGACAGACACTCCTGTCACTATTGCGCCACTCGCACCTACGATTCGGGGAGGAACTGGTCCCAGTCTGAGCACCGCAGGAGGAAGCAGGGCGGGAGGCAGGACACCAATTTCTGGACACAGATCAGCATCCACCCAACCGAACGAGGCAGTCCAAGGCTTGCAAGCGCAATTGAAAGAGATGTCGACACACATGGAGGGATTAGAGAAGGAACGCGACTTTTACTTTGCCAAGGTCCGATCCAGTCTATTCCCCCGTAGAGACCATATGCTAATCATAGCCCAGTTGCGGGATATCGAGATTCTGGTGCAACAGGAGCTTGAACTGCCAGACAGAGCCGAGATCAAAGAATCAGACGTGCTCAAAGAAATCCAGAAGATTCTGTACTCCACGGAGGTCCGTCCCATCTAATAGACTGAGTATTTTCTGGGAGCTAAGAATACGATGCAGGATGGCTTTGAGGTGCCCGAGGGAGGAGCGGTGGACGAGGAAGAGACGTTCTGATTGGATGTCAAAATGCATAGATACCTTTCTCATACGCACCACATCATATTCTCCCCTAGTATTTGGCGATTTCGTGAAAATATTCCGAACATTTTACCCAACGGAGCGCGACGAGCGGAGTGAGCACCACGGCCATCGGGCTGGGTGGGGATTGTGAGCGTGGGACGAAACCCGCCGTTGGAAGACAAATCAAAAGTGTGCCGCGGCCGTTGGCAGCCGACACTTTCCTTACAGCGACAGAGGGTAGCACAAACAGACAGCGCCCTCGCCTTTTACTAGGGCGCTCCGTGTGTTACCCTCTTCCTAATGTCGCTTTGGAATTTTTCAAATGTTAGCTCCCTTTCGGGCTTTCAATCTTGTCTTTTTGCCTTGGTTCGTGGGTCATGTTGGTCCGCCGTGCGCCAATCTCTTGGTGTGCAAGTGCGCTCCGGCTCGAGTATTTCTTCGTCCTCCTCCATGATGTCTGGCGCTGTTTTGTGGCCGCGAAAACCTGTCACTCCCCGTGGCATCCTGGGGGCCAGCCCTCGCGCATTCCGCCATGCGAGGAGCCTTACCGCAAACGCCCTCGCCGCTAAGGTCTCCAAGAAATTGTCCGAAATGTAAACGCTACTCACATTATTCGATCAGGCGAGGATAGCAGAGACAGACCTAGAGAAAGGTCCTCCCCTGCCTCTACGAGATACTTTTGGGCGTATACATAATTACCTGAGAATCAGTGCGTGCCCTTCACCGCACACATTGCGCTTGGGGTTCTCAACAAACACAGGTCTTACTGAGCGGTGTAACCTACGATGTTGGGCCGCCTCCTTTATTATCATCCCGACTGCCTAATCGTTCCTCAAGGTTTTTATTGCATGCCGGAGGAGGGTGTAGAACTCGCGCAAAAGGCTCATCTTCTCTCAGATGACGAAGTTATTCGTCTCGCCGAAATGTTCGTCAAACAGGGGGTGACAAAGATTCGGCTAACTGGTGGCGAACCAACGGTCAGAAAAGGGATTGTTGAGCTCGTTGGTAAATGCTAACTTGCCCCCACCCTCGAGGTGTCCGACTCAAATTTGTCACACAGGCAGATTGAATGAATTACGTCATCATGGCCTGCGCTCTATTGGGATGACGAGCAATGGAATTGCGCTTCACCGGATGCTCCCACGTCTGGTGGAAAACGGGTTGAGCCACCTCAACCTCAGGTGAAAACCATCCACATTTCCTGTTCCTTTCATGAAACTCAACCGCGAAACAGCCTTGATACGCTCGACCCATTAAAATTCGAAATTGTGACAAGACGGAGGGGTCATGATGCAGTACTCAGAGCGCTCGACACCGCATTATCCTCAAACCTCCAGTCGGTTAAACTGAATGTTGTCATCATCAAGGGCCTCAATGATGACGAGGTCCCCGACTTCGTAGAGATGACCAGGGACAAAGACATTTCCGTGAGGTTCATTGAGTTCATGCCCTTTACAGGTTCGTACAAATGTTGCACCGGCTTCCGTCTCCTTGACGACAGCACTATATCTAGGGAATAAATGGGACAAAGCTAAGATGGTACCATCATCTGTGCTACTTTCCAATCTCCAAAAACGCTACCCCGCTATCACCAAGGCTGCGGACGAGCTTAACGATACCGCCCGTTCTTACATGATTCCTGGCTACTTGGGTAGCTTTGGTTTCATCAGCAGTATGTCCGATCACTTCTGTTCCTCGTGCAACAGACTAAGGCTCACTGCCGATGGTCAAATCAAAGTAAGGATTTGGCATTGAATTGCACGTTTGTCCGCCTCACCCCACGGCTTTACAGGTGTGTCTATTTGACGCGAAAGAGATATCGCTCCGAGACCTGCTTAGGAGTGGGGCACCCGATAGTGTTGTACTGCAGACCATTGGTATTGCCGTTCGTGGTAAAAAGGAAAAGCACGCTGGGATGGAAGACATCGATGTTGTCACGAACCGGCCGATGATCTTGATTGGAGGTTGAGTTAGGGTCCACTTACCTTGACCCAATGTCGTCTCCAATTCTAATTATTGGGTTCGTAGGCCCCAAACCACGCCAAACCGAACCGAGCTTGGGAAATCAGACTACATCCTCCCCTAAGTCGACGCTGATATACTCGGACCCACGACAAAACAAAATCTCCATTCATCACTCACGGCTTTTTACAACAATGGTTCAACGATCCGATATGCCTCTCAAACCCCTCACCCATTTCGATCCCGAGACTGGCCGCGCGCGTATGGTCGACATCGGTTCCAAGTCGAGTACCCAGAGGACCGCTACCGCGAGTGGTAGGGTCATAATTCCGAAAGTGGCTTATGACCTTGTTGTGTCACACGGTTCTCCACCGGCTACTGATGGCGACCCCGAAGAGTTGCGAAATGCCAAGGAAAAGGCGCGCAAGAAGGGGGATGTTCTTGCAGTCTCACAACTAGCCGGGATAATGGCCTGCAAACGGACAGCGGAGCTCATCCCCCTCTGCCACCCACTGCCGACCACCCATATCGACGTTTTATTGGTCCCAGATGTAAACTGTGACGGGGTTGATATGGAGTACAGTGTCAGGTGTGAAGCTACAGTTTCGTGCACAGGCAAGACTGGAGTAGAAATGGAAGCCCTGACCGCAGTTTCCGTCGCCCTGCTCAACGTGTGGGACATGCTCAAGGCTGTTGCAGGCAAAGAGATGGTGATCCAAGGCATTGTTGTAAACGAAAAGTCTGGCGGGAAGAGTGGGGGCTTTTCCAGGCCGCCTGTATGAATAGTAGCATGTCGTGATACAACAGGTACTACAGAGGATGTTCTCAGACCTTCATCGAAGCCTGGATTTCATCCTTCCAAGCCTCCGCAAACTCCTCGATATCCCTCCCGTTGCTTAGTGATAATGCCTCAAATGGTACCATATTGTGCTGGTGTATAGGGGCGTTGCTCGTCGCGGCGGGATGGGTGGGTGAGTCGATCACCTTAAAAACAGGAAGAGTCCGAGGCGAGTCCTCTGACAATGTGTCTTCTAGTAATGTAGACAACTCGTCGTATGTGAACAGAATGGGATCGGTGTTGGGACCGTAAGGATTGAAGTCGATTACGTGGCACCTCTTGAGATCCCTTGTCAGTAGGACATCAAATGTGTCTGGAGTCACGATGAGATTTCTGAGCATATTTTAAGGAAGGGTTTTCACAACTCACAGTTTCCCCGTGTGTTTTCCCACTCCCCCTTCACATTCTCTTCCCAAACTTGAGATATCGCCTCTGTGACTCGCCTCTCCATGTCCCACTCGTTAAGGAACGGATAGTAGTTTGGATCCCGTTGGGAGATACCTAGGTACGAGAGGTCAGAGCCAACCGGGGTGGGGAGGGACTGTGCCCTATACCAAGGAGCTTCTCCCGTCGAACAAAGCACCGAAACTCTCGTACTCGGTCGACCGGATACCATTTCCTTAGGACAAGTTCCAATTCATAAACCTGGGGACGTCCTTCACAATGTTGAAAGGCTGCCTCGGGGTCGAGATCATGGGAAATAAAATCGGAAGATTTGAGGAGCATGTACACATCCGCTGGGCTTGTGCATCGTAACGGGGAGGACATTGGAAGGACCCAAGCAGCATCCTGTGCCCCTCAGTACACGTTTGTTGATGAGTACACTAGAGGTGTGCTCACCCTCGGGGACGAGAAATTTAGTTTCGGAAAGACCGCCCCATACTCTGATATTGCTTGTCTTATCTTATCGTCCAGTTCTGGGAAAGCGAAGTGTTCTCTTCCGTATTCATCATCTGGTTCGCTAGCAGAATCATTCATTTCATCTTCTTCATCGGATAACGTGCTTTGAGAAAGACTATGGCAGACAACTATCAGCTCATGGAGTAGGCCGAGTGATCAAACGCGTTACCCATTTTCCGACCCGTCTGGGACAAATACGCCATCAGAGTTCAAGTACTCCCGAAACGAGTCTTCCAACGGTTTTATTATCGTCGATTTTATGCTAATTTTCTTGAACCGCGGGTACCACGAAGAGAACTGGAAGGCGAGGATGGAATCTGGGGTTGAAGGAGGAAAGAGAGCTTGTGGTAGGGTAGTTGTAGGCATTCCGGCGTGGGAAACAAACCGCGGACTTCTTTCCACCTGGCTGTATGCCTCTTGACGGCCACTCGTACCTCGTTGCTCAGGGATGGCAAGGCACAGGGAAAGCGCTTCGGGAGGGTGCAATCAGCAAGCCCGTGGTCATCACGCAGAAGAAAAGCCTTGCTGGAGTTGGCAAGGATCGAGATGAAGCGTACCCATTCTGGGACCAGTGGGCCTGTCTTTACACCTGTACTTGAATCTATGCTGACCTGATAACCAGCGTGTTCACCGCTGCGGCTGCATCGATCAAGGTGAAACTTTACAGCGATGATGGCGACGAGGATTCTGTAAGTTGGCACTTCACACATACACCCAATCCTCACACTATGTCATCAGGATACCCCACAACCGTCCGGTTCAAGTACTCCCCTCGATCGCACATCCACTGGGATCATCTCGAACAAACCTCAGAAGGTCGGGTTGTCCGCTCTCACGACACTTCCTACCCCAGAGGTTACGGGACCGAGCATCATGACTCTTGCGAAAAGAGAATCTGCAAGGCGTGGCCTTTACTCCAGGTTCTTCCGCGGTCCAGTACTCAGCCCAGATATCGAAGAGCCACAAACACCCGCAGTGGTCCAACAATCGTTACAGTCCCGGTTAGAATCAAGCGATCTGAAGAGTAGCGTATCGATCGCAGAAAAGAGGAAGGGGAAGAAGCGCAAATCCCGGGAAGAATGCGAGGATGATGAACCCCGGGCAGCGCGAAAGAAGCGAAAGTCGAAAAGAGAAAACAATGTAGAGGAGAGGAAGAACAAGAAGAGGCGGAAGAAAAGAGCAGATGAGGTTGTGCTGGACGGGGAAATCCAAATTGGACCCACTAGGGTGTCGACAGTCCCAGCAAGTTCGGTACAAGTTGATGGTACCGTGGGCCATTTTTGCGAAAAGGATCGCGAGAAAAAGAGAAAAAAGAAGGACAGGGGATGTGAAGTACGCCACGCCGACGATTGCATGTATCAGACCGGGTGATGGAATAGATTGCATTTCGTTTGATTATACAAATAATACAATGCTTCCGTCTGAGATGAGGATACAAGAGGGACGGGATCTTGCCGAGCATACAGAAGGGGGATCAGATCCCTGACATACGTAACGAACGGACGAGGAGTTGAACGAAATGACTTGGGTGGAGCAATGAAGGTCATACGCGTGCACTACGCCAAGCACTCTGCAGGGTGATTCTGCGTGCCTATGAAGGATTTAGAGATGGGTTCAGAAGGTCTGAAGGGTCTCATACCTGATCGAGTGTAATTGAGCCTTCACGCAATTCGACTTTCTGCCGGCCAGGGACGGAGGGAGTGTCATCAACCTCGTCATCTTCATCGTCATCCATACCTCCGCGCCCGCCTCTTATTGCTGCAAAGGCAGAATTGCTCCCGGCCAATGAGAAAGGGCTGGACTTCACGGCCGTTCCAAACACGCTGGTCGTGGACGGCGCACCGAAGGCTGCGAAATCTGTGACAACCTTGCGTGGTGGCGAACTGGTGGGCGTTGGTGGCATTCCCGAAGAGAATGAGGACGAAGTAGATCCAAACACTGTCCTTCTTTCAGGCGATCGCGGTGGTATCGACGACGAGTAGACTGCAACAACGATTAATCGCGTGATAATAGGCAAAAAGTCCACACATACGCGTAGAGAATCGTGACCCAGAACTGCGAGCTGCTAGGTACTTGTCCGTAAACCTCGGCGTTGGAACCTACATGGGCAGTGAACTTTAAAGGGCTATGATTGAAGGTGTCAACCGAATATACCTTTTTGAGAAGTGGCCGGGCTTCTGCAAGGGTCGGGGCATTGACAAACACATTGATGTTGTGAGTTCCTTCCTCAGACTCCCGGTAGATACTTTCGATGACAACCTTCTTCGTGCTCTCATTTCTAAGCAAAAGTCGTTCATGTAATTCGCGAGCAACGTCGTCCACACTTTCGTTGTTCCCGAGAATCCTTTGGGCAACGGCTTGTCCAACTTCTCTGACCAAGCGTTCCATATCGAGGTTTTCCAACACACTACCCACAATCGCGTGTGTGAGGAGGTCTGCAGTGGTCAAGGGGAGCATTAGGCCAGAGGTGATGGTGGTGATTGCCTTGAAGAAGTCGGTGGCAAACTGGGGGAGGTCAACAGAGATGACAGGTCCAAGTACATGAAGTCACTCACAGAGTACCCGCTCAAGGCCGGTTCGCAGGCCACAAAGAACTGTGACGTAGTAATCAGCAGGGGCCCTCTTCAGGGTAGAACTTGAACTTCACCAAGGTGATGCCCCTACTAGCCATATGCCTCGCAATTGTCAGTGGGTCGTGGCCATCAGGAGATCCCTCCTCGAAGCCTTCGCCAAGGTTAATGTCGTCCTGGAAGTCATCTTGATGAGGAGTGAAGCCTACCATCGCCACATTCACCGATTCCATGGGGCGGCGCATCCGCGATCAACACGACCATCTTGCTCGCGTACTCTCTCCAATCCATGTTCAAGGCTTCGTGGAGAGCAGCGGTTACGGCTTCGGGGCCGTCTCCTCCTCCAGACGCATAGAGGCTGCTCAGATCTTTGTGGACCTTGGAAATGTCGGAGGAGAAACCAAAGTTTTTGACCACATAAGTGTGATCCTGTGGTGGGTGATCACGGTAGGCGACTAATCCGATGCGGAGGTCCTCCTGGGACTGCAGCTTGCCGGATTCAAAGATATGGGCGCAGATGGACTCGATGTTCTTGGTAGCGGAGGTGATGTAACTTCCCTGGCTTCCCGTGCAATCCTGAACGAACACAAGATCCCTAGGTGAAAGAAGGGAGTTAAAAGAGTCGGCATAACAGGTGGGTGGTTGGTGGTGGCGAGGACGGTGATGACGATCGTGGAAACAGCGGGCTTACAGCATCTTCCTACCATCCTGCGGCTGGGACGGAGGATTGTGAGAGGGCTGGCTCGTGGAGGACAGTCCAGTGTCGAAATCCATGTCTTCGTCCATTTCTAATGCTCTTGCGGGATTCTGGGAGGTGGTAGTTCTGGGCAGAGAGGCGGATTGGGTGATTAAGGGGATCGCTTTATCGTTCTCTTGCGGCTCAGTGCTCACAGGCAACGACGGGGGACGGAATCGATGGGGTGTTGGCAGTAGCTGAACAAGCTGTGGAAAATGGCAAAATTGGCTGATTATTTCGATTTGTAGACCTCGAGGCCGATGAGAAACGCAAAGGCGGCGTGTCTGATTAAATACGGCGACGGTGCACCTGACCTCATCCGACCAGGGATTAGTTGCTATTACTCGGCTCTAGATACTATCATATATAGTCCAATGCTAACGATCACCGTCCGGCGAACAGCCGTCGCAACCATTGCCCAAGAGGTCCAATCTTTCCATCCTGTTTCCATAATGCCCGTACAAAGAGCCCAGCAGAAATACCCCCGATGAAGACCGCCATGAATGTCCTGAAACGTGTTGTTGCCGTCAGGCCACGTTCTGTGCCGCCTGGTATAGCGGAGATGCTGTAAGTGATGTCAGATCAGTCTTCACTGACGACTGAATCCGAAGGACAACGACACACGGTCTGATTGCTATCCCACAGATGACATGGAATACATCCGCCATTTGGTTCTTTTTCACGCTAACTGCCACCGGAACCTGTAGTCCCAACCGTCTGCAATACACATCCGGCTGCACCTCGTGCCGCTGATCACTTGTTAGATAGAGGGTACCAATCCGTCCTGTCGCTTACCTGTTGCGCTAGATCCAAATCCGATTTTGTCGCAACAAACAAGGTAGGAATGTGGTCCAAATTGTATTGTTGCTGGTTATCTTCGATTAGATCATCTGCCATCCGGGCGGCACCGAGCACACTCACCCTCAGGTTGCTGATATATGAAAATGAATTTGTGTCACTCGAGTCGTGGACATAGACAATCACGTCAGCCAAATCGATCTTCTTCGAATTTCGCAGGGTCTCCGCTTCGAATGACGATCCGAACTCTTGTAACTGGAAAAACGTTAGAAACAGCGGTTCCGGCTTGTTGCGGTAACCTACCACGAGATACTTCTCAGACCCATCGATATCCACCGAGTTTACGACGCTGATCGGCTTCTCGGTCGGATGATATATGTCCAAGTATGGTTTTCCCGCAAAGTTTCTCAGCAGTGAGGTCTTTCCAGACCCGGCAGCGCCGCACACGAAGGTCAGGAAGACGTTGCGCGAGGACTTGCCCTTCTTCCGATCAAACTTACGCGGTTTCGTCACCTGTAAAGCACTCGTAGTGGAATCACCGGGGTAACCAAGGTATGCTAGGTACTCCAACGTTGTTTTGTGGTCCAATAGTGTTGTCATACTTGGTAGCGATTAGTTGTGGGACAACGTGCGAGTTACCAAGCGAACATGCACACCTCCATTGGGCGAGCCATCCTTGCAACGTAACCGCACCCGTCTCGTCCGCTGTTGTCGTATCTGGGAATTTCTGTGCTGTCCACGGATTACCGGGGGAAGTGCTGAACAGGTCGCTCAATTCTGTTGCATTCAGTGAACCGTCTCTGTCCTTGTCGAACATCATGAATATATCCGTGAAGAATTGGTAGCCGAGGTGACTCAATTCCACAGAACAGTCATAAGGCACGTCGAACCTAAGGGGTTCTATTAAAACGCCAGCAATCCGAGCAATATGCAGACTACTCACTTCGGGGATAGGAAAGATTCCACGAGTTTCAAGTCTTCCCCGTAGCCGAACGACCTAAGGATCGTCCAAGTTGTTTCCAACCGGCCACCCTGAATAAAGATGGTATTAAGGTACAGGAACCCTGCTTCAGTAAGGCCATCGTCGATAACCATCCCCGAACCGCGACGTTGAACCATCTCCTTGATCCCTTCTAGTTCTTGGGTTTGTAACGGTGCGTCGAAACATTTACTCTGTGGAAATCTGTTCTTTATCTCGATTTTGGGACCCGTAGATTAAATTACCTGGAAATCGTTGAGTTCAGCGGAGTCCAACAGGCCGTCCTTATTCTTGTCGCAGAGCTTGAATATGCGTTTGAGTGCATTTACGCAAGCAGGTTTCAGCACCTGTTGTCCGATAAGTATGTTTCACGGGAACAACTTGAGGCCACATACGTGGTCACGGGAGTCATATAGGGGTGCTGTTGGATGGAGCACGGCCTTTTGCGCAAAATAGAACACCTCGGAAACGTTCAGAGACACCTTCGCCGAACACTCCACACAAGCCTCGACTTCCTAGCACGAATCTCAGGGACATAGCAGATCAGGAAAGCATGGGAAATACCTTGAATTCATTCATTATCGGTATGATCTCCTCCTCGAGTGCTTCGTTGGTGACCTCCCCACCTCTAAGATCAATTTTGTTCCCAATGAGGATGACCGGGACATTGACCCCAAGCTGACGGAAGTATGGGAGCCAATATGTCAGTATCCGGTCGAAGGAGTTGGCGTTTTCGATCGAGTACACGACGCATATAACGTGGGCTTTACGAATCTCGGACTCTAGGTGTTGTTTGTCGTCAGGGTCACCTAAAAAGATATTAGGCGGACGGTCGGGATGTGGGGCATCGAGACGTACATCCTGAATCCACGATGTACGTTGTGACGTTTTCCGGCGTAACTTCTGGAGGGATGGTAACTTCCGGGACAATATGTTGAACCTGGGTGAGTCACTGAGACAACCGTTGCATGCATATGCGTATTGGGGCGGACCTGGGAGACGAAGGATTCCTTGATCAGGGAAGTGACGATTGTGCTCTTTCCGACACCCTCTGCAGTGTAATTAGTCGACGACAGCGCTGGTAGTGAGGTTGCGGAAGCGCCTCACCGTCACCGACGAGCAGTATGCGTACATCCCTACGCATGTCCCTCTATAGGAGGTAATGTTTGGATTCTCGGTTGCGCGAACGCGAAGGATTGAGGTCGTTCAGCGGTAAGCCTCGGCGCGGGCTCGGCAACGATCGTACCCGCCGCTCACGTGATCTTCATCACCTCGGCAAACTGAATGTCTGATGCTGTTCAACGGTTCTCGGACATCCTGAGAGTCATCCTGACGCTGACCATCTCTCCAGACATAAATACAGGGGCGGGGGTTTCCTGACTGAAATATTCCCCATGACTGCAACCATTGTTGCCCTTCCGACTGATGTCTTGGTCATAATCTTCGAGTCGCTGACCGTACCAACCCTCGGCGCTCTCTCTCAAACCTGTAGACAACTCCACTTTGCGGTAAGTGTCACCCATACACCCACCCCGGAGATCGATGACCCAATCAGTCGTGTAATAGGTCAATCGGTTTGGCTGGACGTCATATCTGCTCGCAAACCCCCGGTTCTCACCCAGCACGAGCCATACCCTGTCTCTCCGCCTTCCAATAGACCAGGTCAAATACCATCACCTATCCGACATCGCCTGGCGCGAGGAAACTTTTACCGCTCGGCCGCTGTCTTCAACTTGGCCGGGAACGTTCCGTAGACCCG
>Ga0307513_10001625_pt1 | contig 32197 bp, 12 predicted proteins | sample 15_EM_MG_FD_202174 | JGI IMG/M metagenome (GOLD analysis project Ga0307513, IMG submission 202174) | Populus trichocarpa ectomycorrhiza microbial communities from riparian zone in the Pacific Northwest, United States - 15_EM | ecosystem: Host-associated > Plants > Roots > Unclassified | place... | reverse complement strand
ATTAAATTATAGTAAAAAAAAAATTTAAATTTTTTGGGAACCCAGCCGCAGCCGCGTTCCCAAATATTCTCATAATCATGGTTAAGCATAGCCAAATAAGCTCTACATTGTGTGTTTTTTTTTAAAATATTTAAAATATTTTTTAAAAAATTAATTCTTTTATAATTTTGAATCATTTTAATATGTTAATAGCAAAAATAATTTTTTTAAAAAAAATATTATTTTAATATAATTATAAATAAAAAAAACTTCAAAAAACTAATATCGACACAAATCACAAACACTACCTATAATCATCAAACCACACTATCTTCAAGATCTGAGCTTGAATTATTCTTTAACATAACTAATCAAACATCACTTCTTTGTGTAAAAATTTTATTTTATAAAATGTCAAAAAAAATCTTGTTAAAATTAATTTTTTAAGTGTTTTTAGATCATATTAATATGTAAATATCATAAATAATTTAAAAAATTAAAAAAATATTATTTTAATATATTTTAAAATAAAAAAATAATTTAATTCAAAAATCATTTCCAAAAGCCTCCCAGCATCATGATAACAACAACATGCATTAATAATTCAATACCAAATCATTGCTTAACTGTCTGTTTCATCAGTCCCAGAATCTCACCAATCCAACGGGCCAGAATTGACCCCTAGTGGACCATACAGTAGTAACATGCACTCTACTCCACTCCACTATTATTTCCACCATGTCGTAACAAACACATGATGCTGCCTTATCTTAGAGGACAAAAAAGAAACAAAAGAGGTTTGCTTCAAATAATGGGAAAGTAAGATTTACAAGAACGCATGGCAGTAAAAAAGAGTAAAAGCACCGCTACCAATACTACAAAAACTACCCTTACGAACTTACCGCACTCTTTTTTAACTTTTAAGCAGGAGCCCTTTAATTTTATTACCATCGACGTGGCCTTTAAAACCCAACACCAGCCGCGCCGACCCCAAGCGTAGCCGCTGCTCCATGAGGCTCGAGCTTCCTATTCATCCAGAAACAAGCCTCCGGGGCAAGCTTAGAAGCTGACCTCATTGGTTCAGACTTGCAGCGCGTCAGAACAAATGGATCGTATGCCCTGGCTCCCACCAGCTTCTGCTCTATCATTGTGGACATGGACTCTGTCCCGGCTCCATGAGCCGGCGGCTTACCCGGATATGAACAAGAAGACCTAGCTGGCTGCTGCAAGTTGTTGTTGTTGTTGTTGTTGATGCTGTTACTATTATGCACCTGCGCAGGATTACTGTCGATGCTGGCTCTTTTCTTGGGCTCATCTTTACCGTCCGCTTTATTGACTGGCCTTGAATGCTCTGGTAACCATCTGATGAAGTCCGTAGTGCAAACCCAAGTTTCTTTGGATACCTCCATTGACAGCTTGGGCTCACGCATCATTAACAGTAGGCAATCTGGTAACAGTGGTTGACTACTATCTCTTTCCTTTGACTTGACACCCGTACCCGTTCGACCAGCTTCCTGGGCTTTTGGGTCTTCGGGTTCGGATCTTTCATGGGTCACTGTCTGTTCTTCCTCCTCTTGCTCGGTCTCTTTCTCTTCCTTTGACTCTTGTACTTGTGATTCAGCAACAGAACGTGGCTCTGGTTCTTGGTCCTGCAAGTCTTTGACAGCAACCTCTAAGCTTTCTTGTTCGAACTGTGCAGACACTGAATTCTCCTCAATGTCATCACTGAAGTCCACTACATGTTCTTGTTCTGCTTCGAGTGTTCTGTCTTCTTGATTATCCTCATTTTCTTTAACCATCTTGTTTTCATTTTCGTGATTCATCAAGGCCTCTGGATCTGCAATTTCTTGATCGTGTGAAGACTGATCACTGCATAGACTAACAGATTCTTGTGTTGTGGCTGTTGGCTGCAAGTTCATGACCTCAAGAATTTCTGGTTCCTCTTCTTGCTTCACCAGACTCCCTTCTTGTAGAACCCCATCGATGTTCTCATCTGTGCTTCTGACTTGTTGGCTATCTGCTCCACCTTCGCCTTCCAAAAGAGCCAAACCTACTCCAGTTTCTTGAGTATGCTGCTCTTCAACAGTTTCGAAAGAGACCAGATTTTCAGCCACAAACAAATCCTCCTTGTGCTCCCTAATACTTTCTTGCACAACTTTTATTTGCTCTTCCTCTTCATGACCTGGCCCAACTTCTCTTTTATCTTCTACATTGATACGCTTTTCTTCTTCTACTCCCAAATTTCTATCCTTTTCATTATCTTCTTGCTCATCTTCTTCAACTTGTGGAGCAGGTGCTTCCCAAAACTTATTAGCTAGAGCAGCCATTTTAACAGGATCGGATCTACACCTCATCAACAACAAAGCATTCTTTGGTGGTATACAAATATTTACCCTTGCTTCTTCCTCTTCTTGCAAACCCTCATTTCCTCCAAATTTCTCGTCTTTAAATTCAATCTCTTCATAAACATGTCTCCTATAGCTCCTCCTCCTCTCATCTCTTTCCTCTTCGACTTCTTCTCCAACCACCAACTCTATCTCCCTCCCTTTCCCTTCTTCCTCTTGCACTGCCACCAACCACCTAGCAAACACCGCCCCACAAGAGCTACTGCCATTGTTATTAGATCCTGCTGCGGCTGCCTTCTCTTCTTTCTCTTTTTCACTTGCCGTGCATGAAGAACGGCAAGGTAAAAAGCAATTAAACTCAGCTCCAAAAGTCCTTAAAGCTTCACATATAGTCACAGGCAAATGCACCCATCTTGGATTCCTGGGTGACAAATCCTCTTGTTGCTGCTGCTGATTCAAGAACTGATTGTTAATCAAATCTTGATGATTATTGCTCCCTTCAAAAGCATTGCTGTTTTGGTCTACTCTTCTAAAACTTATCTCCCCTCTCTTCTCTGATCTTGTTCTCAGTTTATTGCCTTGTTTCTTGGTCTTTACTCTCACTTGACCAATGCAAGTAACCTTTGGAGAAGAGGGTTCAGGATTTTCAAAAGCACAGCCACGTTTCTTGCCATTAGTAGGGAACATTGGTGAAGCGTGGCCACCTTTCATGCTGCCATTGCTTCTAAGCCTTCTAATTGTGTTGTTGTTACCAGTGCTACTGTTATTGTTGCTGTTGCTTCGATGGAGTCTGTCTACAAATGTATCCATGTATTTTTGTTTCTTTCTTGGTGGTTTAGTGATCGATCATGGAGGAGAGGAGGGTAATAATGTAAGATTTTAAAGAGCGAAAGAGATATTTTTATTGATTGGTTTAGTGAATGGAAATAAAGGGAAACTCTGATGGGAAATAATGGTGTTCTTTCTTTGGTTTGGTTGTATGATGTGTGGTTTGCACAGAGCTCGTACAGATAGATGCAGGTGGATTAATGAAGCGAGAGTGACAGGGAAAGAGAGAGGGAGGGGCAATAGAGGATTTATCAATTCAATGGAAGATTTTAAACAATAAAGTGCTCCTTGTCTCTAGCAACAGTAAATGCTAGATACTTGCCTTTAGATTTTTTTACAAAAATAAAAAAATTGTATATAATGAATTTTTTTACATGTTTTTATAGTTAAAAAAATATAATTAAAGTAAAAAAATTTATGTTTATATATAATTAAATAAATAAAAAACAAAGTGTGTTAATAAATAAAAAAACATAAATGATAACTAAAAAAATAAAAGATAGATGTAGATCAAGATATTTAATCTCGTAAGACGAGATATTTATTCAGTTGTATTTGCTAAATTTATTTATTGATATGATTTTTTTTATTCAAGTAAACGATAATAGAAATAGAGACACAAATTAAATTGATTGAATAAAATAAAAGAGGAAAAAAAATATTATATAAGGTTGCATATATTATAAATATTATCTGAAAATAATTTTTTTATTTTTAAAAATAAAGTTCATCTATACAAAAGATTAAAAAAAAATTATAGATAAATTATAAAAACTCTTCCAAATTTAAATGCATAAAAAAAAAGAAATAATCATCATTTAAAATAGGTTCTCTAAACAAAATGAAATAGAAAATGAGTATTAATCTAAATGTAAAAAAAATTAGAGAAAAAAACCATATAGAAAAAGGAATTAATTTAAAATAAGAGTTAGAAAAAAAAAAAAGCAAAGGTCAGACGCTGCTGGACCTGACAAGCCAGCCTAGCTCATTTTATCAGGCCCCGCGCATAGGCCCTTATATATTCCACTCTAAATGTTTTTGGAAAAAAAAATCAAACGACGTGTCATCTGATTTTCCTAGATTTCAACCACTATGGTGACCAGAAGATCGAAGCTTACGTTGTTTTAACCCAAAAACCTATTTTTCAACCCATTTTTAACCCAAACTAACTTAGTAACCATGATAAATCTATTTATAGCCTCAAAAGAACCAAAAAACCATCTCAAAAATTAAAATCAACTTGAAATCAAATATCAAACCGAGCTCAAATATGTTTTTTTCACAAACTTTATAAGTAAAAAAAAACACTTAATATAAACTCTCCTCATCAAATAGAACCATTTGACACAAACATCGACCATTTTGAGCCTAAATCGGTGTCAACAATATTTTTCTCTCTCTATCGCCAGAATTTGGAGACCTGTCTCACTCCTCTCTCAATCAGAGACTAAAAAATAACAAAAATAAATTTTTGTACCAAAATTGAATTTGAAAAAAAAATGAGGCATCAAAGGCATGTAATTTGTGTTATTTTTAAAGTTAAAGGACCAAAGTGTATATTTTTTGAAACTCCTAACACGCCACCCATGTTTGATGACTTTTTCATTTCCATCCCTATTCTTCCAATTCTACTGTTGACTACAAAATCAGAAGTGATTTGTGTTAAATTATGATCAAATTTTCTAAAATAAAACTTTGAGGACTAAGATAAATTGTCAAGAAATGAACAGTGTCATCTATGATATTTTTATGAAGGGGTGAATAGTGTTGACTGCATAATATTCACCCCACACGTTTTAGTTTTTAAGTTAATGCAATTGACTAGTATTACTATGTGTAAGATGTACATAGGGCTAGGGATATTAGGGTTCCTTTTTTATAACTTAGTGTAGCGATTTTACCCTTATTGGTTACGTTGCTAGGTTGATGTTTTAGTTTTTTTTTTAAAAAAAGCTAACTAGAAATGGAGTCATACTCTATTTTTCAAAAAACAAATTATTAAATAAAGTTTTTGTTCAAATACAATATTATTACAAATTGAAAAAAATATAAGTGTTTTTTTATTGTTTCGTGGTAAAACTTTAGGTTGAAAAAACATTTAAAAGATGTTTTCTAAATTTTTCATCCATCTAAAAACATGTTTCTCCTTCTTTTTTTTTAAGTTTAATGAATTTCTTAGGGCAAAAATGCTGAAAGACTTTTTCAAAAACAATATTTTTATAAATTGGAGAAAGTTAAAGTGTTTCTTTATTTCTTCATGATTAAGCTTTAGGTTAAAAAAGATATTTAAAAGATGTTTTCCAAATTTTTCACCCATTAGAAAAACAAGTTTCTTTCTTTTTTTGAGTTTAATGAATTTTTCAAGCAAAAATGCCATTAGACTTTTCAACAACTTATAAATATATCCTACACATATATTCTTTTTTCTTTCATTTTTGTTCCCTAACTTCTATTCTCTTTGCATCATTTTTATTCCTTACTAATCATTTTTCCTAGTTATGGACAAAAAAGTTTCTAGATATTTCTTAAAAGGAAAGTTATGGAAAAGAATCTTCATTAAACTCTTCCTTGTATAAGATAAAGGGTCTTCATTAAACTCTCCCTTGTATAAGATAACCAAGAGTCTAAGATTGACAATATTGAATTCATGAAAATAGATAGTTGTCTATGTCTAGAGCTATCATAAAACTCCATAAAAAGTTTCCTTTTTATCATGAAAACTCATTTCTCACTTCTCACTTGGTATTCCTTTAATACCTTGTAAATATGATGTAATACAAAAAAAAAAAAAAAAGACATGGGGCATAGTCCTACCCTCAGGCAAGGCCATTATTATCTTTAGATAGGCCTTCGATGGTTTCGTAGACATAAAACATATTAAATATCTACATATGTAGTAAACAATAAAAACAATATGTTCTCTCTTCAAAGGAAAAAAAATGTTCTTTCTTCTCTCTCTTTAACAAGATACTATATTAAAGAGTACCTACTAATAGATCTTTAAATTGACCTATACAAATTTATTTAGAAGCACAAAGCTCCTTACTTTCTAGGTATAAGCCTTCTATTGAGTCCAAATCATATAGGTCGATAGTTTGCATCCCATACCTAAATATGAAGATATTATTTAATTCTGACCAGAAAAGAGACAAGACTATCAGTGGTTCCTTATTTGGCTTAGTAGGGATTTTAGATGGTTAGATTGTATCAAAGATCCTCTAGCATTTCCATTTGTTGCTGAAGTGTTTTTTTTTTAAAGCCAGATAATGTAATTTGTAGTGGCAACACTAAGCCATATTATGATGGACTTTTTCCATATGTTGAGGTTCACATGATCGTCTTGAAGTGGAAGTATCTCATTCTCAACATATAAGGTGAATAAATTCTTCTTTTTATAGAATTTCTTCTTGGCATGGACTTAAATTTCTCCAGTATCTCATTCTCAACATCTAAGGTGAATAAAAGAGACAAGACTGTCAGTGGTTCCTTCTTTGGCTTAGTAGGGATTTTAGATGGTTAGATTGCATCAAAAATCCTCTAGCATTTCTATTTGTTGCTGAAGTGTTTTTTTTTTAAGCCAGATGATGTAATTTGTAGTGGCAACACTAAGCCATATTAGGATGGACTTTTTCCATATGTTTAGGTTCACATGATCGTCTTGAAGTGGAAGTATCTCATTCTCAACATCTAAGGCGAATAAATTCTTCTTTTTATAGAATTTCTTCTTGGCATGGACTAAGACTTTCTCCTGCCATGCCTTTTAGAGCATTGCTAATTATTGATCAATGTATAATGGAGACATAATCTACATAGTCTTAAAAGTAAATATAAGAGTTATGCATATCTTGAAGATACCATTTCTGAGTTTAAAGGGGATAAATGAGCCTTGGTTTTTATTTTCTTGAAATCTTTAGTTTTTTTTACAAAGAAGATTTGGGGATTTATTGAAGAAGATGAGAAAATGAGTATTAATTGAAGAATTGATTAATTAATTACATCTTAATGTTATAATTCTTTTAATCTTAAATGTCGAGTTTAAAGCAAGAAAATGTTTAATTTTGAAATTTATTAATGGATTGGTATGTTGTATAGTGAAATATGGTTGATATTTTATAAGAATAATGCTCAATTTTTCACATCATTCATTTATCTTAATAAAGGAATATAGAAAGGATTGTTATACAAAAAATAATATGTTTATATGTCATGTGAATAAGAAGAATAGTTTTTCACTGTTAATTTGCAAACAAATCAGCGAAGAAATCTTAAATAGACCATTGACTAAGTAAGAAAAGATGAAATCAATCATTGACTAAGATATCAGAATTCACACTAGTGGTCAATGATCAAGTTTTATGCAGAACATAGGTCTTTAACAGATTAAGTAGTATATATATATATATATATATATATATATGCTAGAAGAATGCATATGAATAAAAAAAATATAAATTATACTAGGATTGATATTATATAGTCTTTATATGTCATAGACTATTTGTACAAGATTAAAACTTTATATCTATATGAAATTTTATCTTTATAATATTATAAATATGGTGTAGCACCCTGAACTTTTTAATGCAGTTTCTATTTTTATGATAATCATGTACGTGCAAATAAGATATTATTCTATATTCCTAGCCTTCCTCACACGGAGTCACTCCCATTCATCACATATAATACAAATTTTATATTGCATTAGTATCCATCATGTAAGAAACTTTATTTCATCAAAGTAGGAAATTATGTGTGTTTTAATGAAATTTCAGTAGAATTTTTCTTATACGAAAACTCTATATAAAATTTCATCTTGTACAGGACCATTTGGGAACGCGGTCCAACCCGCATTCCTAAAAATTTTAAAAAAACTTTTTTGCTTAAAATTAATATTTTTTAGTGTTTTTAGATCGTTTTGATGCGCTGATATCAAAAATAATTTTTAAAAAATGAAAAACATTATTTTGATGCAATTCTGAGTGAAAAACACTTTGAAAAGCAACCACAACTACACTCCCAAACACACACTAAGAATACCTACAAATACCAACAATAACCTAAACAGAATAGCTTATGCAATCCATATTCACAGGTAGGCTCATGCATACCACTCAAAACAAAATCCTTAACTATTCCATCAAAAAATAACTCTACACACACAATATATATATATAATTCACCATACTCATCTATACAACTATCAAGAATCAAGAAGAAACATCACTCTTTTCTTGTTTACAAATTCTTATAGTGTTCTAGTTTCAATACTAGTCATAAGTCGAGATATATTACATTAAACTGCTATACAACTTCATAACTTTACAATAGTTACATAAAATGATTTGAAGAATGGTCACCTGGTTGAAATAAATGGGTTGGATGCACCTGTAACATATAATAAAGTAAATTATAAATTAATGATAGGTATATTTATTATCACTAGTATCTTTATCAAATTTAGAAATAACCATATCATTACAATATATTTTCCGTATATAAAACTCATACTAGTGTCCTAATTCATCTCAAATTTTTCCTTAGCACTAGATCTTTCTCTCTCTCTCTCTCTCTCATACCATACCACCATAGTATGCCTTTAAAACATCATCCCATTGTACTAGTATGTCTTGTTGATATTTGTACAAATAAGAACATGTTAGTAACCGAACATAAAATATAATCATTTTCCATAATTCTAGTAACATTATTTACTATCATATTGGCTTTACGATTCAACACATTAATCACCACACTTTGCCTCTCGAGAGTAGTAGTCAAAATAATTTCATAATCCTTTTATCAAATCAATCCACCTTTAACAACGTATATCCAACCTTTTTGTACATTGTAATATTAAACTATTTGATCAATAAAAAATTATACAAGGCTCTATATAATCAATATTTCTAGGGATCCAAAACGACACAATAGTGACTAATACTATATCATGATTTGGATGGTTCGTTTCATACTTCCATTAGATAGTTAGATACTTGAGCAAATACTCATTCGTATTTATCAACATGCTCTTATTCTTATTCACTACAATACCTTTTTCTTGATAATAATTTATTCCTTTATTCTCGACTGATATTATGTAGTCTCGATCTAATTCTATAGACATCTATATCTATTTCTTTTGGTAAGATAATTCATAAATATAAGGAAGGGGTATTTGTTTTTTCACAATTATACAATTTAACTATCAGTAGCCAATACAAAGCCAATAAGTTTCATCCTACTTTGTCATAAAAAGATTGTTATGTAATTATTTCCACAAGAATTTACACTATCATTGTCTTATAACTTGGTCAATATCGACTTTATACTATTAATTAAATTTTAGATTCATTAATCCAATTTAAATTTCACATATCATGTTTGAATTTATTTATGAATTCATTAAACAGACAATACCCACAACTTGGGTTTAAAAATTAGATGTATTTGTCGATCTAGACCCATCAACCTTACTTTATGCTACATGTTGACCGAGTGTTCATTATTCCATTTCAATATATAATTCACATATTAGTTTGGTTGTGCATTCATAACTCCTCTTCAATTCTCATAGCCCATATTAGGCACATCATCAAAACTCGTTAATTTATATGAATACTCGAACTTATACTTTAATTTAGTTTATATTTATAAATCTCAATTCACCATCCCTAACTTATACTTCAGGACAACTATATTCAACGACCCATTTTCAATCATTATATCACGTACTCTACTTCATCCATAAGCTTATTATTTCATCTTAATAATCACAATCGATGATCAACATTAATCATGTACTTTTTAATTTATTTTGACAATCCAAACACAAACCTTATCTCTATTACTATCATTTATTATTCATTTTAATATGCATAACTTATTCCTTGAGTCATACTTTAGCCCCCATGATTTTGGACAACTTATTTTCAACCCAAAGTCCCTATTATTTTGGCTGACTAGTTTTCAAATTATAGTCCCCACCATTGCGACCAACTAGTTTTTTATAATATAACCCCCGTCCGATCGATATCTATTGTTATATCATAGACCTAGTTAACACGGCCGACTTATTTTATTTTATATTAATCTTTGTTCATGTGATCAACTTAAATCTTTTTCATGTTAGCCCCGCTCAGGCGGCTGGCTTAATCTTTTTCATGTGATGCGTAACATACTTTGTTTACTCATTGTTTTCTCATTTAAATATTGTACCTCGTTAACTCATCATATTCTTATATGTGTACCTCACATCAGATTCACACTCGTATACATTAATTAAGTACCCATTCATTTTATGGTAGTGATTCTCATTCACTTTGTTTTTTTGTTTTCACATTAGCTCTTTTATCATCAACATCCCATTCATTCTCTTTTATCACTTTCATATTCTTTTCTTCTTTTTTCCATTGGTTTCACATTTAATATCTTTTCTTGGTATCTCATTTCATTGACATGCATTGAATCCATTTTCAATTAGTTAAATAAAAAAACTTATTTAAATGAAAAGAAGGAAGGTGACAAACACCTACCAGGTGCTCCTGTGAAGTGTGCTTTTGACAAGTCAGGTCCCACTATGAGCGTTCCTTCTAGCATTTCAATGATAACAAATCAACATTTTCATTTGGTCAGAAACCCATATCCATTCATTTAGAATCAATTTAACTCAAGTACTTAAATAGATAATTTCCTTTCATATTCAGGTAAACTTAGTCCATTTCAGACATTTAAACACACACAAGATCAAATCATAATTACTCATATTTATGGTTGTTCTAGCAACCTACATTCATGTACTTTTAAGCTGTCATAACATCCCTAATTTCTTACACATTAGGGCTGTCATAACAGCCTTTATTTTCCACTTCTTAAGGCTATGATAATAGCCCTTATTTCCCTTTTTTTAGGCTGTTGTAATAGTCCAAACTCCCATGAATATAGGCTACAATAACAGCTCATTTTCCCACACATTAAGGCTGACACAACATCCCTATTTCTTCACATGTTAGAGTGGCGTAGTAATCCTAAATTCCTATAATTTGGACTATCATGACAACCTAATTTTCATAATGTTAAGCTATCATGACAACCTGTTATTCCATAATTTAGGGCTATCTCAACAGTCCTTATTTTACATGTTTGGGTTGTTGTAACTACCCTTGTTTTTTTGCATACATATGACTATTATAATAGCCCTTGTACGCTTCAAAAATACATACAACACACACCTAAAATCTAACCACATTACATGTCTCCTTTACCTTTAATCCTTGCCAACGCATCTGGCTCACCAACACATATGCACACATATTTCAATTTCAAACACACAACCTAAATCAAAGTAAAATTTCTAAATTTTTCTCCATCTTCACAATTATGAATTTCAACCATATTTAACAAATCATGCCTCCAATGCCCAAACCACCCAATCTTAACATTTCAATCAAATTAAACATTTATTCATCATCATAATACAATAACAACAATTAAAATCCTTGAAATTTTGAATCTCCCTTCTGATTTCAACAACTAAGATTTTGGACATAATAGAAAAATTCAAGACAAACCAATATACAAACTTTCAAACCAATTTCAAACATTCTTAACATGTTTAAAACACTAATTCCACACAATCTCATCAAATTCTCAAATCCCCCAAACTTCTCATTTATTGTCGACGACTACCAAACCATTTTTTCCATAATTGTTTTTTTAGTTCTTCTAATTTGGCTCTAAATCAAATCAAATCGTTCACATCATAATTTATAATAAATTACATAATTTAACATTTCCCCCCAAAATTCCCATAAGCCCTAACAATTCAAAATTTTATGGCTTTTTAATTCTAGACGTTAATCACCTAAATTAAACATTTTCCATATTATTTTTATAATTCAAAATCACCAAGAGATAGCCAATTCATCATTTCTAGATAATGAACTTAAACCGTAAAATTCAAGAATTGGGGTTTTCCAATTCTTCATGCGGTGGATCCAAATTAAATAATTATTATGCACTTTTCATAACCCAACATCAATAATAATTAACCTAATTAACATTTCAATACAAGAATATCATGAACCCTAACTTTTCTAATTTGGAGATTTTCAAAAACAAGAGAAAGAGTGGGATTAATGGTAAAAAAAAAAAAAACATCTTAACCTTATTAATTAACTCAAAATTCACGAGCCTTTGCAACCAATTCCAAGCAATAATATTCTTCCCTTCAAATTTAACACTTTCTCTCTCTAGACAATAAACTTCCAACCCCCCTCTATCTAATCTTTTCTAATTTATTTTGTTTTCTTGAGTAGAAAACACTTAATCATGCTCCATACCACCTAATTTAATAGAGTTAGGAGAAAAATGGAGGATTCAAAGTAGTAACCCAAAGCCTTTCTAACATATGCTGCTTTTCAAAACCCTTTTAAAAAAAATATAGTATTTATTTTTAAAAAATAAATCCATGTTTTGTTAATATCAAAGAGGGCATGTTCCATGAACATGGCCAGTTGACAAATGTACGAGCGCGAGAGACCAACGGATGGATCAGCATTTTGTTAAATATCAACAGCTCCGTGGGTGTTGTGCCCCTTCTCTTCTTTTTCTACCCTTCACACAAAATACGTGGCCGTTTCCTTTACCTAAAAGACACTAAAATGGCAGTTTGGATATTAAGTTAGAAAAGGATAGGCTATTTCGAACTGGGATCACATGGGGGGGGGGGGGATCGATGGTGAAAAGAACAGAGAAGAATCCCAAGGTTGTACGTCACCACCGATAATTGCTCAACCCACGCGCATTACGATTACTTGCTCAAACAATCTCCTGCCACGTCCACCACCTTAGCAAGTTAAGAAAATTATCACTTAGCTAAGTTTTCTTTTTCTTTTTCTTTTTTTAATTAAAAAAATTGGTTGAAACTCCAAACTTCTTTTGTTCGATTAATATATTTTGGGTTTTTATTTATACAAAATATTAGTATAATAACATCTTGGTGTTCTGTTTTTAAATAGATTAATGGATTAATATTTATTTTTAAAAAATATTATTAAAACACCTTAAAATTATTAAGCTAACAACAAACGAAACATAAAATTTAATCATATTAATATAATGAATCATAACTTTTAATTATCAATATTAGAATTAGATAGATTTCATTTAAATTGAATACATGTTAAAATATACTGCAACAATATATATAATTAAATAACTTCTTGATGGAATGATGTTAGAATTTTATATATGTTTTTTTTATTTTTATTATTATTCAACAAATGAAATGAAATAGATGTAAATGCATGGGCAAATGTAATTATAAAAAGAAAAATGCAGCATTTTGAATTATTCAAAATATTCTGTCATTGGATGATGAATTAATGATCACAGCTTCTGCACGCGCATAGAAAAGCAAGTAGCGATGATCAATTCAATCAAAGAACCACAGGCCTCGTTGGCAGAGAGGCCTCTTCTGTACTCCACTCCAAAGTCCAAACACACGCAGTAGCAGCATGACGCAAAGGATCTATTTTAAAGTATTTTAAAAAAATATATATTAAAAATATATATTTTTAATGTTTTTAAATTATTTTGATTCATTAATATTAAAAATATATTTTTTTAATATTAACGAATCAAAATAATTTAAAAATATTAAAAAAATCGAGGTTAAAAACTATGTTATTTAAACAAATTATAGTTACCACTGTGATATTTGAAAGAGAAAAAAGATTAACTATGTTATTTAATAAAAAAACACAGCTCTTATTTCAACTGTGGTAGGTGAGAATTGCGACTTTTTACTGTGTTATTTATATATAAAAAAGTTTTTCAATTGGGTTAGTTTACCAATTTTTTTAATAAAACTGTGTTAATTTCAAGAAATAAAATAAAAATAAAATATAACTAAGCAGGCAACTCATAATTCACTGTAGCAAGACTGCTCATACGACCCATCATAATTTTAAAATTCAGTCCAGTAGATCAATCTAGGACCCGGCTGACCCGGGCCTAGAACCGAGCCGGGTTAAAAGAAACAGGAGAAGAAAAACCTGATATGACCTGGTCAAAAAATTGGTTGCAACTCGTTGATTTTTATTTTTTTTACTAAAATGACGTCGTTTTTATTTTAAAAAAAATTGATCCGGGCAATGCAGTCAAAATCCGGAACCCGGGTATTGGATCGGACCGGGTCTAAAAATTACGCCACCCATAATCACTTGACTCTTCCACGTGGCAGGCGCCAAGTGGGGACACAAGATTTGAAACAGTGTGGGCCATGGCTAATTTAATGAAGAGAGCCAGAGTGGCAGAGCACGCAACAAGCTATGAAACCCTAAGTTGCAAGTGGGAAATGGTAAATGACCAAAAAGAATAGGGGTAAAGGATGACTTGAAAAGCAGTGGTTTGACCAAACATATTTACACCACAAAGAGACAAAGAGAGTATTAAAAGCAGCTTGTATTTATGCTTTATTAATTGTGTTTGTGTCCCAGTTCTGAGGTAAAGCCAGCTGTGATGTTTAGTTTAGTACTGATCAATAAAGAAAAAGTGAGTTTTTTGGATTTATTTTTTATTTATTTATTTATATATATATATATAATCTTCACGGACTTTCCTAGCTTGCTATCCTTGAAACTTCTTTGATCCAGTAGAACATTCCATTGCTTGAGTTGATTCTTGAGTGTTTGTTGATTTAAATATTAAAAAAAATAAAAAATATTTAGAGAACGAAAGAAAGCTGATGTTATGGATGTGTTTTATAGTAGCATGCTTTGTTTGATTGACAACTGAAAGGATGATGTCTATGCCATGTCATGTGGAAGTTTTTAAAATATAATTTTATTTAATTTTGTGATAATTAAAATAATTTTTTTATAAGAAAAACACAATGATTAGGGAGGAAAAAGGTATTTTGTTATGTAGTTTTTTTTCTTATTAATGTATTGTTTTTTGAAAAAAAACATGTCTTTTTTATTTGTAGTGTGTTTTTTGAAAAAAAAATAAAGATAATTAAAATATATTTTCATAATAATTTTAATGACTTGAATTAAGGAGAAAAAAGGTATCTCTTAAATCTAAACAACATTTCCTTATTTATGCATTTATTTTTTGTTTTGATGGAAACTTTTTTATCTGAAACATTGTTTATTAAATACAAACTTATGTTGATCTGAAAAAAATTTCAATAAACAAATCATGACTTGATAATTTTTATGCAATTATATAAAATAATAAAAGAATAATTGATATAAGAAAATCATGTAAAGAATTTACAATAAAAAAATAACAAAATATATATTTTATTCTTATTGAATACTCATGAGAAATCTGGCATACACTACACTATGTTTTAATTATTATTCTTTTCATATTAGGTACATATATAACTAGATAACTGGCTTGCGCTAAGTTATGAGTTAGACCAAAACTTTTTTAACGTAAAAAAAAATGTTCAAGCCGTGGAAAATTCTTTAGCAATGTCATTAAACTCGACTTTAGTAGGTCAACCATAAAGCCTTCAAATCCGACTCCTCACCTAATCCAAGTTTCAAATTAAATAGTTTGAGAGTTGTCCCAACGTGACCCGATCGACTTTATGGATTTAGAAGCAACCTAGACAATCGACAAAAAGGTGGCTTGGCTTTACAAAAGATTTTAAGATCACGTTCTTTTTTAATATTGAAATAACAACATAATGGTTGACCTAAGGTTTGTGGCTCAATCCACCAAACTCAAAACTCAGGTCCTGAGCTTCATTAGGTTTAATAATTTTATATTTTAAATAACTTTTTATTTAATTATATGATAATAAAATAAATGCTCATAAAATCGAGCACTAACCCAACAATGAGATGTTTGTTTGAGATCGTAATAACTTTAAAAAAATAAACTAAAACAAATTATGAAGTTAAATTCTTAATCAATCCAAGTTAACCCTTCAAACTTGCATTCTGAGTATAGACTTTACTGGGTTTAATAATTTTGTATTTTTCGAAACTATTTTTTATTTAATTATAAAAAATAGACACTTTCAAAATCAAGCTCCAACCAAATATCAGGATGATTATTTGAAACCGTAATAAACCTACAAAAAAACCAAAATAAATTATAAAATTCAATTTAAAATCAACCAAATATCGAAAGATAAAATTTTAAAAAAATCAATAAAAATCTAAATGATAAATTTTAAAAAAATCAATAAGAAAAGCCCACACACATGGGCTTGGGTAGCCTAGTTTGCCCAGGCCTTTTAAAAAAACCCAGATGGGGCGGGTATGGGTGTACTTCGGTGTTAGGGCTTTTTTTATTATTATTTTTATTTTTTTAAGAATTGGATGATGTGTCGTACACCTTTTAGTTTTTTTAAAAAATATATAATAAATAACACGTCGTTTATTGTTCTAGATTTTAGCTAGCGCAGGTAGTTGAAAAGTCGAGCTTTCGACTTATAGATCTAGAAAACTCATTTTCACTCGTTTTTCAATTGTGAACACCTAAGGAACACCTTGTGACCTCAATAAAACCATTTTTTTGTTCTTGAATTAGCATTTAGTTGATTAAATAAGCCGAAATCCAACTTGAATCTAATAAAGTTTCAGACCTCGATTTATGTTTTTTTTGACAAGATAAGAAAAAAAAAACATAAATAAAATTCTCTTCATCAAATGAAACTCGTCAACACCAATAATAACTAGTTTCATTATAGAAAAATGGTCTTAGGCTTAATGGAATTTAAGTTTATTGACACAAGTTATACTTATCCTATTTATGCTATATTTAGGCCTAAACTGAACAAGAGAAAATAAAATTCCTATACTAATAAGATAAAAAAAAGAGCAAGGAAAATAAAATTTCAAAAGTAAATAAGAAAAAAAAAAAAAAGGATGAAACGCTCTAGCATCAATTTCCTATTTTCGCTGCTGCTCATAGAAGTTCTGGTTGATTTAGTTAATGTTCGAACATGAAGAAGTCTCACTGCTAGATATGGCATTTCTTAATTGTGTTGTTACTATAAACAGTGAAGTACTTTATAGTTAATTCTGGTCATATTTCATATTTGTTTAGTTATTAAGAAGCATAAACATCCCTGAAGCCAAATTATTGATAAATCAGAGGCACTTTAGTGACAATCTGAAGGAAATGGCTTCCATGTGAGACTTGTACAGAAAAAGACAGAACGAGGAAGAGGAACAAAAAAATACTTGGATTCTAGGCTATTAGAACACCCGTTCATGATCACTTGCTATATGCAAATTGGACTTTACTCACCTCTCTTGACTTGTGAGATATGGTGGAGATAACATTTGAAGAAACTCAAAATATGGACAATCAATCTATAGCAAAACTCAAAGATTTGAAAGCAGAGAAGAGTAGAGATGCTGAAGCCCTTTAGCTTGATTCAAAGAGAAGTTGTTAATCTTATATTTCCGAGGATCATGAGATACAAATGCAATGCAATCATGGAAGACTTTGCAAAAAGAATATGAAGGTGACATGGTAAGGGCTCTCAACTTACAAAATCTTAGAAAATATAAAAATAGAGAAAAACGAAGTAGTTGATGAGTTTTCTAATAGGATTATTGAGGTTTTGAATCAAATAAAGAGTTGCGGTGAGGAATTAATGATAAAAGAGTTGTAGAGAAAATGTTGATTGGCCTTTCAAAAAACAAATGTAGAAGAAATAAAAGATTTGTCTAGCTTGAATGTTCAATAGTTCGATGGCTTCTCTAAAGTCTTATGAGAAGAGGTCAGTGAAGACTGCTTTTCAATCAACGCTTATTTTTGGCAAACAAAGCCAAGAGAAGGGATATACAAGTGATGAGAGGAGGTGTTAAATCCTGTAGAAGAGGAGGATATAGTAGAGGAAGAAATCAAAGGGGGAGAGGAAGAAGTGATTTTGATAGAATTGAAAAGCTCACAGACGTCTCTCTTCTTCAAACGTCACAACTAAGTTTTGCACTTGAAAAAAGCTTGAAACTGAATCCTATAGACTTTACAGGGTCTTGCAAAGAGAGGGGGCAGTGGCCTATATGCTTCAACTACCTGAAAGGGCCTCTATCCATCTTGTATTTCATGTATCACTGCTTAAAGGGAAGATAGGGAACAATGTTGTAACAGCCTCGATAATGCCATTAACAGATGAAGGTGAAGGTGGAAGAGTCAAGCTGTTCTGGAAATGAAGTTAATGAAAAAGGGAAAGCGAGAAATCTACTGCACTTGATGCCTCTAAGGGCTAAACTAAACTAAACATTGATCATCAAATCTCTATTACTATTTTCTGCAAGTCGTTTAAATTTCCAAATAGTATGATAGTTTATGCCTCTTGTCTTACTGAATCAGTCACAACGTACCAGTTACCATTTTTATCAGGCCCTGAAGCAGATGGAAGCTGTTTTACTAAAAAAAAAACAAAGTAGAGCTTCCGAAGCTTAAACTACAAGCAATCTAGCAACTTTCCAGTAGGAGAAGCAGCTTTGATCTTGCAAAATCATGGCATTCCCAAGTATCTCCAGCTGATTCGATTGAGACATGAACCTCAATTACTGCTAACCTGGTAATATATATTTTTATTAGCTATCACCTCAAATTGAGTTTTCATTTTTTGCCACAAATAGTCGATGAACCCTGTTAGATAGAAGTCCAGTGCACTACCCCTCTTCTATATTTATTTCAAACTCGTATTGTTGCAAAATGAAGGACAAAAAAAGAACGTACTCGAAAACTTTTACAGATTGCCAACTGGATACTTCCATCTATACAATACTGCCCGATTGCTTATTGCACATAGCAAGATCAACTACCCAAATACAACGAGGGAAAAAATAAAAAAACAACTAACAGAAAAGAGAGGCTATAAATCCTGTCATTGATATTGTTTGTATGATTTTGTTGAATCTAATTCAATCAAGTTCCAGCACCACTTTACCAGGGATTTTCTTCTTGTCTTTAGCCTCATGAGCCTCTCTTGCTTGTGTGATGGGAAATGTTTTCTCCACCGGTATTTTCATTTTTCCAGCTTCAGATAGCCGGTGGATCTCATCCAAACCATCTGAATCAGCTCTCATGTAAGTCCACCAATATTCTGAAAATGTGGATACTGGTTCGGTAAATTTACACGTTTAACAGAGAGGTATAACATTGTGGAAGATAATATTTGTCGTCTACCAACTAATCTCCTGAGAAGATGACATTTTTTTACCTATTCCATGTGAGTATCGGTATTGAATCTGTTTTTTCAGTAAAATAGCTGTAGCCATAGGAAGCCCAGCAACCAGTCCATACCTATCAGTCAAGGATGCTGCCTCGCCCTGAAACACAGGAGATAAGATCCTAGAATGTTATTGTCAAAGAATTTAGGAAAGTAGCTTCTGATTTCTCCTCTGAAGATATCCAATAACAAGCTTCCATATTACCTGAAGCGTCATATAGTGTCCACCTCTCTTCAAAAACTTGATGCCGATTCTTTCTGTTTCTGGTACACCAATGGTGTCCAAGACAGCATCAAACTTCCCCTTAATTGCTAGTTCAATGTCCTGCACATCAAACATGCTAGCTCACTGATGAAAACATTACTATGGGTCTCTCAACTCTATAATATGTACAAGAAAGAAAATCAGCATGATTCAGCTGGAAACATAATTAATTACCCATGTAATTAACTAAATTAAAAATAGGGTTGACATATGTATTTCATTTTAATTAGCTGGTGGTATGGGGTGAAAATAATATATCATTACCTCAGCAGTATAATCAACAGCCTGCTCAGCACCTGCTTCCAGCACTCGATCTATGCTTTGACCACCACAAGTAGTTGTAACATGACACCTTGCAGCTGCTGCTAGCTGAATTGCAGCCAAACCTACTGCTCCACCACCACCCACTACTAAAATCCTTTGCCTGTGAAATAATTACATTGAAGTTGCTAAAGAAGTCATACATATTAGCAATTTACTAAAAATACGGTAGCTTTCACATTGGATTTCATTTTTTTTTTCAACAAAAAAAACTTTAAGAATTGATTATTTGAAAATCAAATATTCAAACATCATATATACAGCCATCTACAGGTTGATTGCATGGACAGTCTCTCAACAAGTGGCTGATTTTGAAATGACTTAACTACAAAACCATTTAAGATGGCCTTTTAAATCTTAATGTGTGCTCACCATTAAATTTGTCAACTTTTGCTCATGGGGCATGAAACAACAGATGACAAGTGTCACTACTTTGCTGATGATGTCAAGAAAAGTCTGAACTCGAGAGAAAGGCCGCGTTAAAATTGTGAGAAAAGTTGGGGTACCACATTATAAGGTTTGATACTCAATAGAACAATTTAAATTTAGACAGAAATCAGGGACCGACACTAAAATTAACCCAAAGACTATTTCAAAAGCAAGAAAAAATAATGTCAAACTCTCATGAAAAGATGATATAAAAAAACAAAATAAAAAACAATAAACTGATCCTTATGAAGTTCATTTAAACAGTAGATCCTTACCCCTCAGTTATCCTAGCAGTGCTTTTTAGAGCACGCCATGCAGTTAGCGCAGCAAAAGGAATGGCACTTGCTTCCTGCAGGAGAACACAAAAATTTAAGCAAAATCTACATTTTAAAAAATAAATAAATAACAGATGACAATTTTTGGTTGTATCTATCAGCAAATATGTGTGCAAGCACACACAGACAGGCATAAATACAGATATGTTAAAGAATAGGCAGTGATCAAATTGTTGATCCCGATACCCCAACTAATGACTTCTATATATATTATACATCTGTACTCATAAATCTCTACTTAAACATATATCTCAATACATTTTAGAGCATGTGATGGAGAATAAATGCAAGGTTTGCATTATAATTATATCATAGAAAAGTTAGAAACTATGTTTCTTTCTCTCCCTCATCTCTTTCCCTGTTTTACTCATCTCCCTAATTCCTTTCTATTATTCTGCTTTCCCTCTCTTCTGTCTTCTGTTCTACATCAGCATGTGCATGGTGCAAGCTCATGTGTGTATGAATGCTCGTAAGCTTGGTTGTTTAAGACTCTTGGCAATGCTCAAAGTGATCTAGAATTAAATCCTAGTCACATATAGGACTAAAAAGATTAAATGTGGAGAAAAGCTACCCTTAATGTAGCCCAAAATTTGATGGACCTCCCAAAAAATAAAAATACACACCCGTGTGTGAATGCATGTTTGTACAAATATTATGTTTGGCTAAAACAACATGTGGATCACAAATCATGCTCAATTATGCATTGGGAGTCACAAATCACTCAGCAGTTGCCAGACATTTTGTGCCAACCAGAAATGCAAAAAGAAAAGACATAATTCTATGCCTAAAAATACCCAATTATGAAGCACCTACCACATGCGTAAGTGATGGTGGTTTTGGAGCAAGTTCATCTTCCGACAGAACTGCATAGTCAGTATAAGTACCCCTCACAGCAGTTGGATGTAACGCACCAAAAACTTCTTCTCCAACACTGAATGACCGCACAGAATTTCCAACAGCTGCAACTTCACCGCTAATATCACGACCCAAAATGAGAGGTAGAAGTGGTTCAAATATGGAACGGCCATAACCTGATCGCATCTGAAAGCATTAACATTTTTAAACATTCAATACCCATCATTCTTCTGCATGTCCAAACATATTTACGCATTTCACGGATATAAGATATGTGTTGAGCATGTACAAGCATAGGGTTTTAACCTGTATGGGAGTGCAAATATTTAGTAAATTAGTTTGAAAATGAATACTTGGTATCTTTCACTCTTGGATGGTATTTTCTGATGCTCCATGGAATCCACTTAATCCATCATCTTAAGATCCACCATACAAGTCCGAATAAAGTTCTCCTAAATGAACTCAATCCCGTAGCTTGTGTTTCCGATCACAGCAGCCTTTCACTATGCAACTGCTGCGTTTATTACAGAGCAGCTGATGAAATGACTCGAGGGCTCACATTTTCCTTATGACGTGGATTGAAAGATCCATGAGACTAAATGCTTGGACCATTTGTTTCTTTAATCCTATTTAATAGAGTATTTCCTTAAGGATTCAATACACATAAGAAGAGGATCTTGATTATTCTCTAGAAAACATCTATGATCTATTGAAATATCGACAGGAGATATATTATCTTTGATAACTTGGAAACTTAATACCAAAGAGTTTGCAACAAATGCTATAATTAGTTATTATTTGACCTAATTAAGTTAAGAACATCACCAAGTTTTTATCCATCAGAAACCAAAAAAGAATCCCACATTACATAACAAGGAGTTTACCAAACATCAATCTCCACCATCTATGATCATATTCAGTGAAATTACAGGGAACCCCAATATTTCTTGTATGATTATTTGAATTTCTCCGCACAAAGAAGTCCCAAATATCCAAATCTCTCCATCTTTCCAATGGGCTTTAAATTAAAGAAAGAAAGAAACAGCTAAAACAATAACTCACTCTAGTATCAAGTGGATTGATTGAAACAGCTCGTGCTCGAACTAGGACCTCGTTGGGTTTGAGCTGGGGGACCTCAACATCAAACCGAAGCTGTAGCATCTCGGGTCCACCGAACCGGGGGAGAACAACAGCCCTGCAACTGGTGGCAATGAATCTAACAAAACCAGACTTGAAGAATTCATAGTCACAAGTCTTGAAGGTGTGGCTTCTTCTTGACAAGACTCTTTGCATTTTCTTGGTTCTAGCGCATCAGTTCAGATTCAAGGAGGCGTGAGCTAGCGGAAAGGAATGGAATGGAATGGAATATATAGGGTAGGAGAGAGACTGTGCCTGAGCTAGAGCCAGGGTCAGGGACGTGGCTCTGTTTGCATCCGCAGACTGCATTTTGATCAGCTCTCTCGACAACTCTCGCTTGCTTTTGTTTTCAATTTTTGGGCCCTAACCGAAACCTGCCTTCCTCCTTTGTTGGGTTGGACCTTTATGCATGCTGCTGCTGGCATGGCAACCCAATTTGTCATTTTCATTAGAAATTTTAATTGCTCGGGAAGACGCTTTTTTAACCAAAAAGTAAGGTTAATTACTCGAGGCAAAGAGCAAATGGAACTCGAGAGTACTTGGTGAAAGAAAAGATGTATACTTGTTAATAAAGGCCCAAGAAGTTCATAAAATTAGACTCAGATTCCTAATATTTGGTTGCGATTCTTGTACATGGACCGGAATAAACTTTACTGTATCATTACTAGTGGATCATGTCCCCTCTCCAATTGTGGGGAAAGGTAGCTGCTCATCATGAAACAGAGCAGCTATCAAGGTACATCAAACTACAATTTAATTCCCTGCATGTTCTCTCCAGAGCCACCAGGGCCGCTACTCGTAGCCATTCCACTCGCCAACACAGCAGCGGTAGCCGTAACGCTGGGAAACACAGCAGTGGAGATGAAACTAGGATTTCCAGAATCGACAGCACTGAGGGTTGCAGCCTCTTTTGGCTCCACAATTATTGTTTTGGCAGGTTGAGAAACATTGGCTTGGGAAACCGGAGCTGCTACACCTGTGTTATGTTGCTGCTGCAGCATTGTTTCTGTGGCAGAAGCAGCAACCCTCAGGGTACTTGCTATGGAGGGATCTACACTAGTTTTCTGCTGGTCAGTAGCTGCTGAGTCATTTGCAGCATGAAGTTGTAGCAGCCTATAATCAGTTTCAGGCCTCCGACAAATCTTCCTTAGTGGCACAATTTCCTGAGGAACACAAGATTGAAAACGAGATTAACATCATGGAATCCAAAGAGCAGCTGGGTAATGAACTCAATTGCGCAAAACAAAGTAACTCAGTTGTATCTTCAGCATTGCTCCAGGAGAGAGATGCAGATACATGCATGTGATCAATATGCTCATGAGTAAGACAAATCACGCTCTAAATCAAACTACATTTATATCAAAGATGTTGAAAACATTCATGCCTTCTTCATTGAAATTAACAATGGCAAAAAATAAATCTGTAAATCATGATATTACTCACCTTAAACGAGCCGTAATCAAGAGGAAATTTCAATTTGCACACTCAAAAGAAAAAACTGCATTTCTTGCACAAATGCCAGAAGAGTACGCAAAAAGAGACTTACAATTTACATGATTCCATGAGTAGCAAACATATACTCAAAACTTGAGTTTCTGTAATGAAATTGATTTCAACGAGATAATTAAAGAGGAACTTTAGCCAACACTGTTTTTCCCAGCACGAGAATAGGCAAAATCTGTTCCTCTGACTTTAGCTTATGTGAGATCAAGCACATGCATCGATCTACTTTTAACAGTTAAAACCTGCTGTTACGCTTTTCTTATCTTGAGGAAGTCTATCGAGTAGAGGGATTAAAAAATAAAGAATGGTAATTTAACATCTTCCACTTGAATACTGAGAAACAGAAGAAAAGGAGTTCTATATTTGGATGAAAATGGTCCTATTTATTACCCAAAAGATGAACAAAACAATTTTGTACAACACGGGTTATATATTGAAATGGGCTTTCCATTGGGCTTTGTACATCAGAAACAGGAAAGATGCATTTCAAAATTGAAAAGACAGAAACATAAATATACCTCAGACTGGTCATGATCATAACGCACCAAAAACCTACAACGGCAACCTCTTACATCATGTCTTCGTCTTTGTGCATCAAGAACATGAGCATCAAAATACAGAGCCTGATCTTTGCCTTCCTGAGAATTTGAGAGCATTTTAGAAAGATGCTCCTAATAGTTTCACCAAAGAATGGTTTAATTGATCATTTGTTTTCATTCACAAGTAGATGCTCCCACCTGAAAACAGAGTATGAGGTCTCCAGGAAGAACTGCAACACATTCCGATGCTTCGCAAGGGAGAGAACGCTGCCTGACATGCTTGCAAACATTAAGCCACTCATCTTCATCAGGTCCAAAACCAGCAAACCGAACCAATACTTCCTGAAATGGCCAGAAATAGTAGAACATGATGTTAGCGAAAGAAGGTTGGCAAAGCAACACACAAAAAAGGCACAATTGTTCCCATATGGCAAACAGCTAAGAAAACTCAATGTTGACAAAATATTGAGCAAAGTTATTGGTAATTATTGAATTCTCTTAAGGAATAGGGTCATAAGAACCAGAGTCACCAATCCCAACATAAAGTTCATGGGCAATCAACTCAAATATTAGCTTTGGCAAAAATTTGATTGTGATTATTCCTTCTAGGCCCTAGTGACAAGATGGAAAACTCAGTCCCTATGCCATGAAATCAAATCTTTTAACACAATGAACAATTTAGTAATGGAATACAGATATTGGTTCACATATACTTAGCTCTGAACAATCTCACGGAATTTTATTCAGAGAACGAAAATGGAAGATAAGTTATTTAGTTGATGATAAAAGGATGCAATTGATGCATGGATGAGAAAGGTGAATGAAAATTACAGAAGCATTAAACTCAGCATGCAACTAAATATATCCCAAGTAGTTTATGTTAATCATTGCATTACTACATGCAGTACGAATGAGTTGATATATTACCGGATCCCCCTTGTCCAAGTATCTATGGGATTGGAAGGTTCCTACATCATACCTGGCAAAGAAGGTAACAAAATAGAAGTGAATCAAGTAATCCCTAAACCATGTAAGGAAAAAATTGAATCAAGTAATCCCTAAACCAAGTAAGGAAAAAATTAAGTATCAAATAGAACAGGAAGAAGCATTAAAATCTCAACCACTTGAATCCTCAACTGGAAAAGCATTAAATTCTCACCATGCACCATCTCTACCAGATTTGGCTTCAAATTCCATATAAGAGTTTTCTGAAGTTGCCCTTCTGGCACCAGCAGCTGTTAAAAAATGAGGGCCAAATAAATCTACAAACTGGATGTAGGCATTTAAAAAAAATGATTTCTGCAATATCTAGAGGTGTTAACAACAAGTTGCATAGTTTCTTCAGCTTTAATATGGAGATGATGTTTAATGATGCTTCTTAATGACTAATCAGGACAGTCAAGGAACATTTAAATCACCAGTTTGGGAAACTTTGCCAACCAAGCAGGTATCAGGAGATGCAAGGAAACAAAATTGATTACATGAGAAATGATTATGACACAGTACTTAATTTTTAACATCTTTGTTTTTCTAGAACAGGTCAAGAAAAGAAGGATGAAGCTTTTAACAGGTAAGATGCAATTATGTCCACCAGTGAAAAAGAGAAAGGAGTTTATCCTACTTAGTTTTTCAGTAGCAACTATGCAATTATTTTCCTCACTAAACTGTACTGCATAAACTCCATTTTCTGTTTCTTTTTGGTACCTTAAGCAAACACTTCATAAGGTAATGCAAAATGCCAAAAACTAACCAAAAGTGTGACCATATGATACAACCTCCTCCCCTAAACATATCCTCAACCACCTAAATCCCCCCTCATGACTAAAGGCCATCTTAAACTAGAAGTATATGATGATTTCACACTGCATCATAGAATTCTATAGAAAAATGCCCATTATTAAACACAAAATGGAAATTACCTAACTAATTTTTCTTTTTTAATCTAGATTGGGAACATTTTCAAAGAGCAGTCCTTTCTTCTCTTCATTTTCATACCTACAGACACTTCTAGCAGCTGAAAGAGGAATTGGGAAATGAAGAAGACAGAAGATACGAGAAGAAATTGAGAGACATGAAAGAAGAGAACAAAAATCATGTGTGAAAAGGGACATCTCAGAACAGCACAGGCAAGGAAGAAATTAGAGAATTATAAGTTCCAAACTTGAGCATGAGAAATTATCCCCAAGAGAATGCTATAAAACATTTTGATGACTGGAGATGACCCAAATTTACCCAATTTTCAGGAAAAGAGCCATGCATTCACACAGCTAATTCTTCTGAAGCTCCATCACTTTAATTCAACAATGATTTTGAAATCGGGAGAATTTCAAAGGGATGTAAACTTTGAAGCCTGAATGTGGCTTACGCTACACAGATCAGATTATAAGCAATCTAAGCATGACTCTACACATACAGCACAGTACCATTTCAAGTTCATCTGGAAAATATAAAATGGCATTTGATTAGTTTGAATTTTATTTTTCCAAGTTTTGGTTTTGGCAGAAATATTTGTATAATAAAAAATAAAGGGGTTTCATTGAAGAGTTCCGATGACTTGTGTCTTGAGCTTTGATTAAAGGTACCCCCCTCCCCCTCCCTCTCCCCTATATTTTTGAGAAATGAGGTACTTCCACATCAGATTGTGAATATGTCAGAATAGATGATACAGGGCTGTTGGACTTGGAGTTCTGTTGCTAGTTTGTTGATTGTCTTCATGTTTTGTGGAGATTTATGCACTATTTGGGGTCATGTGTGCCCATGAATTGGAAAATATCATCAGATAATAATGCTTGAGATTAGAGAGGTCCTTAGCTTACAACTAAGAAAAGATAGCAAGTGAACTGTGGTCACGTGTGTCAGATGGTAAGTCTGCTGCTAAATGATTTTTATGATTTTGGAATCTTCTACTTGAGACCTTGCAGAAGATGGTTGTCGTTCCTTTCATACAAGAGAGCATTAAACAAACATCAAGGCATTATACCAAACAAAGAGTAAACAAAGACATGTTGGAGGGACAACAGGATGGATGAATAAGCAATCATTTCCATTGATGAACAAGCTATAGGAAGACCCTGCTTTCAGCTTGAGCAACATGGAGCATGGGAAAGAACCTAAAAACAGCAATGAGTAAAACCATTTCCCGCAGATACAATCAAAATGTTTGTAAATAGACTAAAAAACATTTACACAAGCACATGGGGTGTGTGTGCGTGCCAGACCATATGCTTGGATGTGATTCTAATCGTATGCAATACCCATCAACAGTGAAACCAAACACAGCAACGCTAAAATTTTAGTAATTTAAGAGACTACTTAATCAAACCAGGTGACATCTTGAATTCAAAGTTGAAAAGTGCCAAAGAAATGACCTAATAGGTAAGCAAAAATGCTAAAAAAGGAAAAAGTCCTCAACACTTTGGAATTCATTCTACCTGAAGAAGCAGATGTAGTGGCTGGCACAGCATCAGGTATAGGAGCAGCTGCTTGTTGAGGCACACTCCTCGCAGCAGCTGAATCATCGCGAGGCATAGGTGTTATATTTAACTTCATCGGGGCCTTATTTGATTTTGCCCTTATTGCATACCGTCTATTTTGGAACCAATTCCAAACCTATAAATAGTATTCCAATTAAGATATGAGTGTTGAAATAATCCTAATCATGCATGAAAGAAATGCACTCAAGGTGTCTTACTTGTTTCATTTGCACTTGAATCTTCCCTTTTCGCTCAGAAGACTCACTACAAAAAGAGATGAACACCTCACAATTTTAATCCCCGCACTATAACGAGAAGTTTAAATATCATAAGTTCTTGGAAGAAAACACACTCACCTGAACTTCTCTGCAAGAGATACAAGAACCTCACGAGCTGGCATCATGTTATGGTGTTCTTGCAAAATAGCGTCCATCTCCGTGACCTTGAAAAGTGGGTACAGAACAAAACATTACTCAAAATACCATAAAAGGAAAAGGTTTTATACGTTCAATTCATCTGCTAAAAGGAATAAAAAAAAAAAAGCCCGGGGAACGTGGGGATTAGTCTGTCTTCTTTGCAGCCTAGAATATCCATCTGAAGCCTAGAGTTCCAAAACATGATCAATCCCAATGCAACACACACTTGGATCAGTAAAATAGTATCCCAAGATTTTAATTCAGTAGACAAAAAAAATTTGAATGACATCAAAATGTAAGCTCTTATCAATTTATGCGACATGCTTTGATTGTTTATATAGAACGAAAGAGAACCTCAACCTCCCCAAATCCGCAAAAATTTTACTTGAAAAAAAAGAAGTCCAGACATGTGAAAAATTAGATTAAATATAATTAGTTAAAATTAAACACTAATGGCATTAGATAACAGTACAGAACAACACAACATCATATATTGTAAAAAAACATAAAAAATCAAGGCACTAATTGAAACCCAGAAAAATCAAGCACATAAATCCAGAGATAAAACCAGCCCACTTTGTATTTCCAACTTTAAATACAACCCACATCAAGAAATAAAACAAAAGAAAAAATATTGACAATGACAGAAAAGATAGCATACCTCATATTGCATGAAGCGAAAGGAAGGACCGCCATTACTGGGAGGACGACCCATCACTTCTACTACTCTCTTCTTTTGCAACTAACAATTCATTTTCGAATCAGACACGCGCTCTTTTAACAATCAAACTCTGTTTGTTACGGTTAATGTTTGTTTTTTTTCTTTTAAGGAAAAAAATAAAACAAGGGAAACTAAGAGGACAGAATCCTTCAAAAATAAAAAAAAAACAACAACAAAGAAAGAAAGAAAAGCTGAGGCCACCTCATGTGTGCGAGAGAGAGGTGGCATGTTTGGATTTGGCTTTAACGTAGCTTACTTTTAAATTATTTTTTATTTTAAAAAATATTAAAATAATATTTTTTTATTTTTTAATTTTTTTTTTAATATTAAAAAACATTAAAAAATAATAATTTTAAATTAAAAAAATTAAAAATATAATTGGACGGCAATGCTATATAGAGCCAAAAATAGATTATTATAAACAAAAAAATCAGTCTTATCTTGTAAATAAAGACTTTCACTATTTTAACAATGAATGTTTTTTTTAAAATGTGTTTTAATTAAAAATATTTTTTTTTTAATATTAATACTTTAAAATTATATAAAACAATACCTAAAATATTAAATTAATAGTTTTGCAAACAACAAAAAACTTTAAAAATAAATTTAACGGGATTATCAAACACACTCTTGAATTCTTCCACCTAACTGATAATCAATTTCTAATATTTTCTAATATATTAAATTACATTATTAAACACACTCTTAACATGCTAGCAAATGTTATCAGATTTGTTCAGATTTTTTTTTTAATTCGGATGTTAATTTGAGCAAGAGACACATCGGTTGATTTAATAGAAAAATCAATTTGAAAAAGTAAGGCTTATCTTTTCTAATAAGATATTTTTTCAAAAAAAAAAAAAAACCATTTATCTCTCGCTTCCTGTCCTCCTCCCACCTCACCGACGCTAGATGCACATCACATTTTGGGATAAAATGGCTTTTAGTTTTTAGGGTTCCGGGGAGGGCTTTTGGGAAAAGTAATTCCCATCAAAACATTTGATGAAATCTAATTACATCTTATAAGAAGTTGATGAAGAATAGCAACATTAAATTAAAATTAAAATTCTACTGTATTGTATTATATTGAAAAAAAACTAATTGCCCTCAATAATTCACTATATATACTAGATGTGTGAGGAGAAAAAACATACCCTGGATTATAGTAATGTTTTCCTTTTTATCCTTTAAATTTTTCATGCTCGAAGTCATCCAACTTAAAAAAAAATTACATTGTGTTGACTAGAAATTAAACTTTATAAATTTTTTTATTTTTTTTTATAAAATTATCACAGTATTAAAAATTAATATTCAATTTTGTAAAAACAAATCTAGTTTCATTGCTTGTGAAACATTAAAAATACAGGGATCAAAATTGATAATGAGGCAATATACAAGCTTTTAAAAAAATATTCATGGAGCACTTTCCAATGATTTTGGCCTTCATATTTTCTTTTTCCTTTTTTATTCTTTTAGTTTGAGACTTTTAAGTTTGAATCCAAAACTTTATTTTGTTTACTTTTCAATTCTTGAATTTGAAAAGAAAAAGAGTCGTAGAAAAACTATAGAGGAGAAAGAAAGGTGTTGGTTGACGAGATTTCATTAACAAAAAATGCCAAATTTGATGTCAATGTGTTCTTCTTGACGAGATGAGTGTTCTTAAGGTGTTTTTGAGTTTTTATATTGCTGAAAAAAATAAATCATGGTTGAGAGAGTTTTTTCTAATTTATTTTTATATTTTTAAACTGATTTAGAGATGTTTTCATTTGAGAAATTAGTTTATTGATATTTTAAGAGTGTTTATTAGGTGAAAAAAAAGTTTAAATTGGTTTTTTAAGTCCAAAAAAACCTAGCTTAATTTTTCTAGGAATACAATCTATTTTATTTCAAAAAAAAAAAAAGACAAACAACTTTGGCAAAAAATAATAATTAGAAAGCTAGTGGTGCGGGCCTTCTTTCTTTTAGGCCAAGGCTTGGGCCTCATCTTTTTTGCCCAAGTTCCTAGCCTTTTTATGGTTTTAATTTCTAGATTTGTTTTTTTTTTTTAATTTTGATTGAAATGCAATATAAAAAATATTTAATCTAATATTTAAATTATTATTTTGTATCTTTAAGGTTCTTAAATAATATTATGAGTTTCTATTTGAAAGTTAACAATTCCTTTTCAATTATCATGCAATATGCCAAAAAGAATTACTCATTAATATTCAATGAAAATAATTCTTTTGTTATTTAAATTTTTAATTGAGTTTTGACATAATTTTATTACATTTGATTTAAAAAAATATCTTCAATTACATACAAAAATATGATTTTGAGATCATGATAGGTTTTTATAATTTCTTTTAAAACTTGCTTTTGAGATCATGATAGGTTTTTATTTAAAATATAGTGTTTACAGTTAAAAAAACATGCTTTTGTTAAGACAAAAAAAAAAAAGATGCATTGATACGAAAATGGAGTTTGCATTAAAGAAATGCATCTTTCTCAATAATTTTATTCATTGTCTTTCATGCAAATGCCTATTCTTATAATTTTTTAGTTAAATAAAAAATTGATTCTAAAATTCAAGGTTATTAAACCAAGTCAGGGCAATGACTTAGATTGTGGGTTAAGCGGTTTAACCTGGTTTGACTTAGGTAAATCCAAAACGTTGTTTTTTAGATATTTTTGTAAGAAAAATAAATTGAAGTCATTAAAATTTTTTTTTTAAAAAAAAAGATCTAGGTTTTGACCAAGTCGACCAAGTCGCAGGTGTACCCGTCAAGTTGGTTAGGTCATACTAGGTCAACCCCTACCTAATTTACTTTTAAATCTAGTCTAGCCTAGAGGTTGGGT